>UMAM01029810.1_pt1 | contig 58871 bp, 54 predicted proteins | sample 1963711 | NCBI WGS metagenome assembly UMAM01 (sample SAMEA4835916, study PRJEB28245) | human gut metagenome | biome: gut microbiome; material: fecal sample | place: Denmark | collected 2008
ATCAATTTTTTATTTTTTTTCAACTAAACTGACAATAAATTTAATAGCTGTTTTTACTTGGTTTTCAATTTCTACTTCTGCAAAAACAGGGACACAAACTAAATCATCGCCACTTAACACTAAAAATCCTCTAGCAATCGCAATTGCCTTCACTACTTGATTAATAGACCCTGCTCCAATCGCTTGGATTTCTACTTTCTTTTGCACTTTAAGAATATTAGCAATGGCTCCTGCCACTGCATTAGGGTTAGACTTCGTCGATACTTTTAATAGTTCTATCATTTTTTCCTTCCTCCATAAATTGTCTTTACAACATATGAAAAAAGAAAATAATTTATTCTACATCTTGATTAATTCTTTGAATCGCGATTGCTTTTTTTGTTTCTAAATCAATTTCTACAAATAAGCCATTGATCATTTTTTTCCCTTTTTCAGCAACTCCATAGGCTTTTTTACCATCCCATATGAATTGAAGAACTTGTTGATAGTCAAAGCCAATCATACTTTCACGAATACCACACATTCCTGCATCCGTAATATAAGCCATTCCTAAAGGCATAATTCTTTCATCTGCAGTCTGTACGTGAGTATGCGTACCATACATCAAGGAAGCCTTGCCATCTAAATAATAACCAAAAGAGTTTTTTTCTGCTGTCAATTCAGCATGATAATCGACAATATAAATTGATTCACTATCTTTTTCATATAAATCTTTAAAATACCAAAAGGGAGAAGAGGCTTTTAGTTTCATATTATCTCTTCCTAAAAGATTGACTACACGAACTTTTTTCCCTTTTATTGTCGTTTCAAAAAGCAAATTGTTTTCAAAACAAGCATCTATAGTTTCTAAATTTGCTGGTATAATCAACTTTTTTGCATTTTTTGCATAATGAAAGATTTCTTTATTTCCAAAGACATGATTTCCCATTGTTAAAACATCACAACCTGCTTGAATCAAACTTTGGTAATGTTTATAGTTTAAGCCATTTCCATGTGTTGCATTTTCAGCATTCACTACTAATAAATCGACTTCATATTGTTCTTTTAATTTAGCAATAGATTTTAAAACTGCTTGTCTACCACATCGGCCAATGACATCTCCTAAAACGAGCACTCGAAGTGTGCTAAAATTATTTTGCAATTTCACTCACTCTCGTTTCCCTTACAACTGTAACTTTAATTTGGCCTGGATAAACTAAATCACTTTCGATTTTTTCTTTGATTTGACGCGCAATATGATAAGCTTGTACATCATCTACTTTTTCAGGCACGACCATGACTCGAATTTCACGACCTGCTTGAATTGCATAAGCTTGGCTTACTCCATCAAATTCTTTAGAAATCGTTTCTAATTGTTCAATTCTTTTAACATAAGTATCTAAAGTTTCACTTCTTGCTCCAGGACGAGCTGCAGATAACGTATCTGCTGCAATGACTAAATTTGAAATGAGGTGAATGGCTGGTTTTTCACCATGATGCGCTTCTATCGCATTAATAACGACTTCGTTTTCTCCATATTTTTTAGCATAACGAGCCCCTAATTCCACATGGCTTCCTTCTACTTCAAAATCAATTGCTTTTCCTAAATCATGCAACAACCCAGCTCTTTTAGCTAATTGTTGATCTAAACCTAATTCAGCAGCCATAATTCCTGCTAAATGAGCAACTTCAATAGAATGAGCTAAACCATTTTGCCCATAACTCGTTCTAAATTTTAATCTGCCAATCATTTCCACTAAATCCTTATTCATCCGAGGTAGATTTAATTGAAATAAAGCTTCTTCTCCTGCTTTTCTAGTGATTTCTTTTACTTCTTGTGTCGCTTTGCTTACTAATTCTTCAATTCGACCTGGTTGAATTCGTCCATCTTTAATTAATGCTTCTAATGAACGTTTAGCAATTTCCCGACGAATTGGATTAAAACAAGAAACTGTAATGACTTCAGGAGTATCATCAATAATTAAATCAACTCCCGTTAATTGTTCTATCGTTTTAATATTTCTTCCTTCACGACCAATGATTCTACCTTTCATTTCATCAGAAGGCAAAGAAACAACAGAAATTGTTCTTTCTGATGCCACTTCTTGGCTGAATCGTTCAATAGATAACGCTAAAATATCTCTTGCTGTGTCATCAGCTTTTTCCTTTGCAATTTCTTCTTGTTCTTTTAAATAAGCGGCAATTTCTCGTTCTGATTTTTCTTTTACCCGCTCAAACAATTCATTTTTAGCTTGAGTTGAAGTCATATTTGCGACTTTTTCCAATTCTACAATAATTGAATTAATTTTTTCATCTAACTCGTCTTTTTGTTTAGCTAGTTCCTGAGCTTTTTTGTCTAAGTGTTGGTTTGCTTCTTCTAATTTTTTTTCTTTTTCTTTTATAACTGATTCACGCACATCTAAAGATTGTTCATGTTGAAAAACCGCTTTTTCTAATTCGGTAATTTGATCTTTTTTCTCTTTGATTTCTTTATCTGCAATCGTTTTTAATTCTAAAGCAGCAGCACGGCCTTCTAATTGTGCTGTTTTAATCATTTGATTTGCTTTAATTTCAGCATCTTTTAATGATAAATCAATTTTACTTTTTGCATTTTTATATCCCATAAACGGAATTAACCACATGCATAAAGCACCTATCACAAAGCATATAATTCCAACTCCAAGATAAATAAGCCATGCAGGAATAGCGAAAATGATTCCTAGCATCTTATTTCCTCCTGTTTATTTTTTTAATAGTACCAATGTACCATATTTATTGTATATTAAATCCTTAAAAATAGCAAATAAAATAATTGAAAAAAGTATTTGAAAACTCAAATACTTTTTGCCTAGTCATTTCCTTCTTTTTTTGTTTTTTCTTTGCTTGTAATTTCTTTTCCACTACGAATGGCTTCTACAACTGCATTTTTAATTTCTTCATATTCTTTATTATTATTTTTTAAGAATTCTTTTACTTTTTCTTTTCCTTGTCCGATTTTTTCTCCATGATATTCAAACCAAGACCCTGATTTGTTAATGACATCAAGTTTAACGGCTAAATCTAATAATTCGGCATCTTTATTGATTCCTTTTCCATACAAAATTTCAACACTAGCCGTTTTAAAAGGAGGAGCCACTTTATTTTTAACAACCTTTAAATTGACTTCATTTCCTAAGATGCGTTCTCCTTCTTTTAACATCGTACCTCGACGAACTTCTAAACGAACAGAAGCGTAGAATTTCAATGCTCTTCCTCCTGGTGTGGTTTCAGGATTACCAAATATAATTCCAACTTTTTCTCTTAATTGATTGATAAAAATAATGCTACATTTACTTTTGTTTAAAGCTCCTGTTAGTTTTCTTAACGCTTTAGACATTAATCGAGCTTGCAATCCGATATTCGATTCACTCATTTCACCATTTAATTCTGCAGAAGGGACAAGGGCAGCGACGGAATCCACGACAATTAAGTCGATTGCATCACTTTTTGCCAATAATTCTGCTATTTCTAATGCTTGTTCTCCCGAGTCTGGTTGCGATAAAATCAAATCATCAATATTGACTCCTAAATTTTGTGCATATAGTGGATCAATTGCATGTTCAGCATCAATAAAAGCAGCTTTCCCACCTTGCTTTTGCACTTCTGCAATGGCATGCAAAGCAAAAGTCGTTTTTCCACTTGATTCAGGACCATAAATTTCAATTACTCTTCCCTTAGGATAGCCACCTACCCCTAAAATATAATCCAAAGCAATTGATCCTGAAGGAATGACGTCTACATTGATATTGGCCCGGTCACCTAATTTCATAATCGCGCCTTCTCCATAAGTTTTTAGAATCTGTTTAATTGCGTCATCTAAAGTCATTTTTCCATCTTTTTTTTCTGCCATATTTGTGTCTCCTACTTTCTTTATTATAATATTCTTTTTTTTGCCTAAAACTTTATAGTAATTGTAGAATTCTTTTTTTTGCACTTTCAAGACATTGATTTCTAATTTCTTGACGATTTCCTTGATAGTGGTCTTGAAAATGATACGCTTTATCTTTAAATAACAGACAAGAATAAACTAATCCAACTTCTTTACCTTCATCTGCTGTTGGCCCTGCATTTCCAGTAAAGGAAATCGCGATATCCGATTCAAAATCATTTTTTACCGTCAAAGCCATCAAACAAGCCATTTCATGACTAATAGCCCCTTGTTCTTTTAAAACTTTTTCTCCGTGTAATAGTTTGGCTTTGGCTTGATTTTGATAAGTGACATATCCTCCAACAAACACTTCAGAAGCACCGCTTATTTCTACTATTTTAGAAGCAAACAATCCTCCCGTCAAACTTTCACAACAAGATAACGTCAATTTTTTTTCTTTTAATTTTTTGACTAATTCTTGCATTTTATTTATCTAACGTTGGCATAATGGAAAGATAATATTGCACTCCTCCAATTATGGCAAACACTCCACCTAAAATTAAAAGTCCTGCGCCAATTGAATAAATAACAACATGCGCTGATCCTAGTAATAAAAAAGCAATCCCTGGCATTAAAGTAGCAGTTTTATACTTGCCAAAACGAGAAGCAGGAACGACAACTCCATTTTTAACGGATTGCATTCGCAAAGAATCAACAAAGAAATCTCTAAAAATGACTAGTATAACAACAATTGTTAAAATTAAATAGAGAATATCAGACCCTTTTTGTAAGAAAGGAGATTTTAAAAATCCAAATCCGATAAGACCTATCATTGTTGTATTGACCAACAATTTATCTGCTAATGGGTCCATCATTTTTCCATAATCTGAAACGATATGATTTTTTCTAGCTAAATGTCCATCCACATAATCTGTAATGGAAGCTGCGACAAAAAGCACAAAAATGAGAATTTGATCTAAGGTTAAAAATGATTTTGCTTGATTAATAATAACCCAATCTGTGGGTAAATCAAAAGATAAATATAACATATGTAGAATAAATAAAAGAATTACAACCGGTACACAAATCATGCGAATCGTCGTCAATTTGTTCGGAAGATTCATTTCTTTAAATTTCATAAAAGCACCTCTTTGGCTAAACTTCATAACACGATATATTATAACATATTTTTTGTTGAATACTATAAAAAAAGTTATCTTGCGATAACGTTTTTAAACAAATCTTTATAAGCCATGTTCTGTCCTGCTTTCGCAGGGATAGTCATTTATCTATGTATTGCTACATCCTCTTTGTTTTTCATTTCAAACTCAGAAGCTCCTCTACCAAATTTGAGTTTCTTGCTTGAGGGGTTTACCGCGTTTCATTTTGTCGTTTCCGAACAAACTCGTCTCTGTGGCACTTTATCAACTTTTCTCATATTTTCACTTAGAGAGCAGTTGGCCGTCTGCAAATGCAGCCCAAAGTTATTTTTTCCTTTGGCACAAACACTATAGGCATCTCAGCCTATGCAAGCATGGACTTTCCTCTATAAATTGATTTTATAGCGACTATCCAAGATTTGTTTTTTCTAACATCTTTTTTAAATTGTTGACTGCGTTTTCTAATTTAGATAAACGCTCAATCACTTCGACATTATTATAATTGTCTACATTTATCGTAGCATGACTACTGACAGATTGCAAGCGAGTGTTTTCAATTTGTAATTTTAAATATTTATCTTGCAACGTTTGATTTTGTGCTAGTAATTGTTCTTTTTCTTTCTTTTGTTTTTCTAATTCATTTTCTAGTTCTTTGACTTTAAACATGATTTCATCTAAAAAACGATCGACTTCTTCTACCTTATATCCGTGTTGAGCAATTTGAAAATCCTTTTTATAAATCATATTAGATAATTTTTCTTTCATATCGATCCCCCAATTGTCTACTTTTTTATTTTACCATTTTTTACCGATAAAAAAAAGTATATAATAAAGATAAACCATGAATATTTTGTTTGAAACATACCAAAATACAAGTGGTGAAAGAAGTAGGTGAACCTCTTGATTAATTACCCTGTTAAAAAAGTAAACCAAAATCGCAAAGTAAACAATCTTTCCAATAAAGGAATGGCTTTAGAAGAAATGATTAATCGTTCTAATGAATACTATAAAGAAAACGATATTGCATTCATCACTAAACGCCCAACTCCGATAAAAGTGTTGAAAACAGATGGCAACTATAAAATAACAGACGCTGTTTTTTTAAGTGCCAGTACTTTAGATTATGTGGGTGTATTTCAAGGGCATTATCTTGATTTCGAAGCAAAAGAAACTTCTTCAAAAATAGGATTTCCTTTATCCAATCTTGCACAACATCAATTAAAATCGATTGAACTTGTCATCAAACATAAAGGATACTCCTTTGTTTTAGTCTACCTTAAAGCATTTGAAGAAATCTATCTATTAGATGGCGACTTTATTCTCAAGGCAGCAAAATCCAATCAAAAAATGATTCCAATTGAAGAAATTCAAACTCATGGAATTCAAGTTAAAAAAGGATATAGCATTTTACTTGATTATATAAAAGCCGTAAGAATTGCTTATTTTGAAAAATAAAAGAAAAACAATCTTACTTCATTTCACCAATATTTTTGCAATTCTATTCCTATGTGTTACCCTCATAGGAATTTCTTATACTCTTATTCTTTTTAGTCAAGCTCCTTCTTTATATATTGCACCCATTGAAACACGTCAAGTGTCTACCGTGTATGACAATCAAAATCAGTTAATCACCCACTTGCAAAAAGAAAGTGCACCTCAGGTCACTTATGAACAGTTACCCGATGTTTTTATCGATGCTTTATTAAGTGAAGAAGATGTCCGTTTTTTTGTTCACAACGGCATTGATATCCCTCGACTATTATCAGCCGCCTATACGAATGTCATTTCTCAGTCTTATGCCCAAGGAGCGTCAACTTTAACACAACAATTAGTTAAAAATACGATGCTCAATTCTCATAAAACTTTAAAAAGAAAGCTTGAAGAAATGTATTTATCCTATAAGATGGAAAAAATTTATTCTAAAAAAGAAATTATTGAACTTTATGCCAATTATATTTGTTTTGATGGAATCAATCCTGGAGCAAATTATGCTTCTTTAAAATTTTTTAATAAGCCTATTAGTCAAGTTACCCTTCCTGAAGCTGCCTTGCTTGTTGGAATGGTCAATCTTCCCACTTATTATAATCCTTTTAAAAATCCGATTCCCGCTACAAAAAGACGAAATGAAGTGTTAGATGCCATGGTTCAAACTGGAGCCATTGCTTCTTATCAAGCAGAAACTGCAAAAGCTTTCCCTTTAGAAAAAATGTTATATTATCAAACCGATCAAGAAAAAACGACTTATCCTTTTCAAGCTTATCTTGATATCGTTTATAGTCAAATTAAAGAATATACTAATTTGGATCCCTTTACTACTCCAATGGAGATTTATACCTATATGGATCCTATTTTACAAGCTGAAATTGATTTGATGCAACAAAATGAGTCCAGTTATATTCATTTTGACAACGATTTGCAGCAATTTGCAGCAGCAATTATCAACAATGAAAATGGTGCACTAATTGCAGCGTTTGGTGGCAGAAATTATGCTGGCCAGCGTTTATTTAATCGTGCCTATGATATGATGAAACAACCCGCCTCTACAATTAAACCAATTTTATCATATGCTTTAGCTTATGAACATTTAAATTGGAGTGATCAACACAAAGTCATCGACAAACCAACCAATTATCCAAATACCACACAACAAGTTCACAATGTGGACCAAAATTATATGGGGGAATTAATGATTGATGAAGCCATTGGTTATTCTAGAAATACCATCGCCGTTCAAACCTTACAAGACGTCGTCAATCATATTGGAATGGATGGAGTGACCGACTATCTTCAACAAATCGGACTATTAGATGCCAAACCCGAAGATGTCTCCTATGCTTATGCTTTAGGTGCTTTTCATTATGGTGTTTCCCCTACAAGTTTAGCAGCTGCTTATGCAATGATTGCGAATCAAGGAGTTTATAAAACCCCTCTTGCTGTTAAAAAAATTGTCTTATTAAAAGAAAACAAAGAAATCACATTTACCATTCAAAATCAACGAGTACTTCATGAAGATTCAGCCTATTTATTAAATAGCGTAATGGAAAATGTGATGCAAAAAAACTTTTGGAATATTAATGTCATTCAACCTAAAAATATTCGTGTCTGTGCTAAAACTGGAACTTCTAGTTTTGATCGTCAGCTTTTAAATGATTATAATTATCCTTCTAATGCATATAAAGATCGTTGGCTTGCTGGATATAGTAAAAATTTAACAATTGCTGCTTGGACCGGATTTGATGTTACAGAAAAAGGTCAAGAAACCTATTTTGTACCTAGCAGTAATGATGCAAACATTGTAAAACAATTCTTTAAAAGAATGATGGATATTGCTGGTATTCCAAATCAAACGTATAATAAACCCAATAACATCATCTCTGTGCCGATTGTAAAAGGGTCTTATCCTTATTTATTGCCAACTGATAATGTTCATCCGGATTCTATTGTTGTCGCTCAATTTAAAAAAGAAGCTCTTCCCACCACTTATATTTGCGAACCAACGATTGATAAAAAAGTCGAATTTGATTATTACCTATCCGACTCTCGTTTAACAATTTTAGTTCCAAATCCAAGTGTTGAAGAAACTTCTTATCATAAAATATTTGATTATGAAAAAATTTATGGTGATTTAGAGTTGATTTGTGAAATCAAAAATGATCGCAATGAAACCTATCGTGTGATTTTAAATCAATCTATCAATGAAATCGATTTATTTTCTAAAGGAAATTACACCATGGAACTTTATTACCAATATAAAAATGGCCATCAAAAAGGTCCTTCACAAAAAGAAACTTTTACCGTTTCAAAGGGCAGCTTATTTTAAAGGTTTATACTCCTTTTTACACTTTTCTTTTAGTTGACATTTTTCACATAATGGTTGTTTTGCTTTACAAAAATATCGACCAAAAAATATTAAGCTATGATGCATTTGAATCCAATTTTCAGGCTCAATAGCTTTTTTTAATTTTTCTTCCACTTTTTCTATTGAATCCTCGACGTTTGCATAATTTAGACGTTTGGCAATACGATTGACATGCGTATCTACGGGTAAAGCGGGAATTTTAAATCCTTCAGCAAATAATACATTTATCGTTTTATTTCCAACGCCTGGCAATTTTAACAATGACTCTCTATCTTTTGGAACTTCTCCTTGATATTGCTCGTCAATCATTTTAGCAATTTCTAAAATATTTTTCGATTTCACTTTATACATGCCTATTGATTTTAATATTTGTTCAATTTGAGATAATGGGGCATTTTTTAAAGTTGCAGCATCAGGATATTTTAAAAACAATTCTTTTGTCACTAAATTAACTCTGGCATCGGTTGTTTGTGCTGATAAAACGACAGCAATTAAAAGTTGAAAAAGACTGTGATAATTTAATTCACATTTTGCATTGGGATACAAAGAGTAAATATATTGTAATTTCTCGTCCATATTACTTATTTAACCAATCAATTTTGCTAAGTTCAATTGTTTCTTGCAATTGATTTTGATATTCCGCTTCACTGAGTTGTTTCTTTTTATGTTCTTCAAATAAAATCGTGTCAATATATCGAATGGAATGATTTGCTGATTGCGCACATAAATCTACTGCCATTTGAATTTCTTCATACGTATACTTTTTATCTAACCAACCATTAATAATATCGTATTCTAAAGGAGAAAGGGGACGACCAAAAAATTTTTCAAATAAAACAAAGACATTTTGATCTTCTTGTGGCTTTTCTATCTTTTTTTGCTTTTGTTGCCATTCTTTAAAATATAATTCATTTAACTTTTGATGCAAAAATGAAAGATCCGTTTGTACCTTTCCATTTTCATCAATCTGCGTTTTAATCCATCCTTTTGCAATTAAATTTGTGTATAAGACATCAATTTTAGTCACTGTAAAATTACTAAGCAAAGCTAAATCAGAGGGATTAATAAACGTATTTCCTGCTTGATAAAGGGTATGCGTTAAAAGCAATATCATGGCTTCATCATCACTTAAACCAAGTTTTTTATAATTTAAAATCAACATTTTTTCTACATTCAACATTTCTTCAAGATAAGGGTTGAAAGCCATATATATTCCTCCTTTAATCAATCATTTCTTCTAATTGTTCTTTTATTATTTCTAAAGAAATCGTGGCAGATTGGTTTAAAAAAAACACTCTATTATAACCAAATAAGGTAGTTAAAATCCTTTCTTTTTCATATAACTGATTCGTTTGTTCCACGCCACATTCTTCATAGGTTTTTTTAATTTCATAGGCTAGTTTATTGATACTTAATCGTTTAATTTCCTCTACAGATTGAATAAAAGCTCTTTTAGTACTTTCATCCATTTTAAAACCTAATTTTTGTTTTAAACGTAACCCTCTTAAAATTCGTGAGGGATCTTCTTTTAATCGTTTAATGGGATCTCCTATTAAACGAATCGTTCGGTTTTGTAAATCATTTAACCCTTGATGAAAATCCGTAATCTTTTTATTTTCATCCATATAAAGTGCATTAATCGTAAAATCTCTGCGCCAACTATCTTCTTCAGCCTTTTGACTGAAACGTACAATTTTTGGATAAACAGAGGGATAACAATAATCTTCTACTCGAAAAGTCGTAATTTCAGCTTTTAAACCTTGAAATTCAATTTTTACATTTCCAAACATTTTTCCTTGTTCAGAAACAACAAAAAACAAACGACAGACTTGTTGGGGCAAAGCATCGGTTGTAATGTCGACATCACAATATGGAAGGTTTAAATATTCATCTAAACTACTTCCTCCAATAAGATAAGCTTGATGTCCATTTTGTTTCAATATTTTTAATATTTCTTGAATCCGTTTATCCATTTTATTGCCCCTTTAATTCAAATTAAATTTATAAAAAAATTGTCGTCTTCATGTTGTAGATAATATAAAACCCCTTTAGCATATACTTCTTTTTTATCTACTTCATAGACTATTTCCATTTTATCACATTTTGATTCAAATAGGATATCATAATGAATGATTGTGTCTGTTCGATCTTGACTTACAATTTTGCAATCACAATTTGCTAAAGATTGAAGCAATTTTCCTGTTCCAGAAGGTTTATCTTTTTTGGAGTAATGATGCTGTTCAACAATTTTAACGGATTCAAAAGATTGACTGAGCAATGAAAAATTTCGAATAAGAACGTTCATAGGCAACGAAAAGTTACTACAAATCAAACCTTTTATGTGCTTTTTTTGACATTCATCATGAAGATATTTCAACTCATCTTGACTAAAACCTGTTGTTCCACAAATAAAGGGAAGATGATGTTGAATGCATAGTAAAAGATGTTGATAAGCAACTTCTTTATTTGTAAAATCAATCACCCAATCAATAACAGGATGATTGGCAAGCACTTCTTTTAACGTTTTTTCATTTTCATTGACGCAGTCGACTATTTCATATCCTTCTTGCTTTAATAGTCGATACACTTCTGAACCACATTTTCCTTTACTGCCACATATTACAATTTTTTTCACATTTTCACCTCGTTTAAAAATATGAAAAAAATTGTGGTAATATTTCTTTTTTAAAAAAAAGCAGTACGCACTGCTTTTTTTTATTATGCCAATATTATTTAACTTGTTCTTTAAATGATTTAGCTGGTTTAAATCCAACAGTCTTATAAGATGGAACAATAACTTTCTTGTTTGTCAAAGGAATGACAGCGGTTCTTGCCTTTCTTGTTTTAACAACAAAATTTCCAAATCCAGGAATTTTAACCATTTCTCCAGCTTTCAATTCTTCTACAATGGTTTCAAAAACTGCGTCTACAACTTTTGTTGCTTCTGCTTTTGTAATTCCTTTTGCTTCACTAATTTTAGCAGCTAATTCTTGTTTATTCATCATTCGTCCTCCTTTTTTAAGTGTTTTCTACTTATATTATACATATTTTGAACGTTTTGGCAAATAATATTCTCATTTATAGGCCGATTTTTGTAAAAAAACATCTTTTTTTACCTAATTAAACAAAAAAAAGGACAATGTCCTTTTTTTTGAATTAAACTATCTTTTGAGTTTAGAAAACAATAGCAATTAAATTATTTTTTCCACGATTCGTCATGGATTTTAAAATATTTTGTAATTTTACGCGATTGTTTTCTGGTAAAGTTAGTAATTTAGCATTAATTCCATCTTTTAATAAATCTCCAATATTTCTACCAAACATAGACATATTGACTAAAGATTCCTCATTTTGTGTCAAATATTCAATCATTGCTTCACTTTGTTCTTTACTTCCTAAAATCGGTTCAAAGGTATTTTCGACATCGACTCTAAAGATATGTAAAGTTGGAGCACTTGCTTTAATTTTGACACCATAACGATTTCCATTTTTAATTAATTCTGGTTTAGAAATAGTAATGTCATTTAAAGATGGAACAGAAGATCCATAACCTGTTTCTTTTGCCATTAAAATAGCAGGTAATAAATCAGCCATTTGTTCTTTATATTGCTTATATTCTTGCAAAATCTTAATTAAATCGGCTTTATCTTGTAAGTCTGTACCCACAATATCATTAATTACGGCTTCATATAATCCATCTTTAGGTTCAATTCTAAGTGTGACTACTCCTGTAGCTGTATCAATGTTGGTAATTTCTACACTTTTAGCATATTCATTTTGTCTCATGGATTCTGCTAATTTTTCAACATCGCGCACTTTTTTGGCTTCTTGTAAAGCGTTTTGAATGGATTGACGATAAGATTGTTTTAACCAATAATTTTCATCTAATGCTGCAACCCAACTTGGGAAAACGACATCGACATCTAATACAGGGAATTCATAAAGCGCATCTTTCAAGACTTGGTTTGCATCTTCTTGATTCATTTGTTCAATCGACATTGGAATGACGCTTACTTGGTATTTTTCAGCCAATTCTCTTGCTGTTTGTTGTGCTAAAGCCCCATTTGGATCTTTTGAATTGACGATGACAATAAAAGGTTTCCCAATCGTTTGTAATTGCGTGATGACTTCATCTTCAGCTTCTACATAAGAATTTCGAGGAATATCTACAATCGTTCCGTCTGTGGTCACTACAATTCCGATACTGCAGTGATCGGTAATCACTTTTTGCGTGCCAATTTTGGCTGCTTCATCAAATGGAATGGCATCTTCAAACCATGGAGTTTTAACCATTCTAATTTTGTCTTCATCCATATAGCCTTTTGCATCTTTGAAGACATAACCAACACAATCCACTAAGCGAACTTGAACACTTAAATTTTCACCAACATCGACACTTACAGCATTATTTGGAACAAATTTAGGTTCCGTAGTCATAATGGTCTTGCCTTGTCCAGATTGTGGCAATTCATCGGTTGCTCTTGCCTTTTGATATTCATCTTGAATATTATTAATGACAACCAATTCCATAAATCGTTTAATAAAAGTCGATTTACCAGTTCTAACGGGTCCTACTACACCTAAATATATATCGCCGTTTGTTCTGCCACCAATATTTTTTAATAGTTCTTTTATATTCACAAAGTAACCTCCCATACATTTCTATTAAAATGTATGACAATAAAAAAGAGTTTAGAACAAACTCTTTTAAAATTTATAAAATGCAAAGCATCGTAATGACATTCATAAGAAAAGAAATCGTATTGTAAATAAAATGAGCTAAAATGGAAACAGATATATTTCTTTCTTTATAATACGCATAAGTTAATCCCACTCCACCCACTAAATAAACGGGCAAAGAAGTTAAATCAGATAAAAAAGTTCCTGTCGTTAAACTTGTCAATAAGTGCATTCCTGCAAATATACAAGCAATAACCCAAAATGCCACTTTTTCATTTTTTCTTCCAATTCCTCTAAACAAACAGAATCTAAATGCGCATTCTTCAATAATCGGTGCCAATATACAAACGTATAAACCAGCAATGATGGGTGTTAAATACATCATTGAGTTAATTGAATCTTGATTAGCACTTGTACTTTCCCATCTAAAAATCATTAAAATTAAACTCCAAGCAAAAATCGCAACATACATTAAACCGACATATTTTAATGCTTTTGCCCAATTGTCAGCTTTTTTAAATTGCGCCAATATAGGTTTTAAATATTTTCTTATGACAATTAAAAATATCGTAACGCAAGTTATTCCTCCAAGTAAACCAGCTAGTGAAGAAATATTGGCTGCATGAGGAGTATGATTCGTTAATCGCACAATTGCTGCGATAATAATGGAATAAAAACTGGATAATAAAGAATGTCCAAAATATAATAGCAATCCGGCAATGACCAATTTAATTGCATCAAAACCGATTTCTTCATATCCCCAAGCATCTCTAAAGGGTAAAACAACTTCTTTTTTTGTTTCTGTATTGATTTCATCGTATTGATCTATCATCGTCTCACAACCTTTTCAAATATTATATTAAACTTTTATAAAAATTAAAACAGAAAAATAAGAATTGTGATTGAAATCACTTAACCAAAAAAGATTAATGCAAAAACAATTGCTAAAAAGATGCCGACAAAATCAGCAAATAATGCTGCTTTTAAGGTATGTCTCCATTTATTTACACCAATAGAAGTAAAATAAAGAGCAATGACATAAAATGTCGTATCAGTACTTCCTTGAATAATACTCGCACTTTTACATATTAACCCATCTGGATCAGCTTTGCATAAATCGCTAAGTATGGCCAAAGATGCATTTCCACTAATTGGCCTAAAAAAAATCATAGGTGTTAATTTGGCAAAATAATCTCCACGAGGAAATAAATTTTTTAAAAGTGATGCAATATCTTCAATCAATCCAGAACTTTTTAAGATTGTAACAGCGGCAATCATTGCAATGACAGATGGTATAATTTCAACACTTAATGATAATCCCTCTTTTGCTCCATTGACAAAAGCATGATAAGCATCCTTTTTTTTAATTATAGCAATGGCAATAGAAAGAATTAATAAAAGAGGAATAATATAAATACTAATGATCATCCTTATACGGCCTCCTTAGTATTTTATCAGCCAACAATCCAAAAATGCAGGCACATAGAGTAGAAATAATAGCAAATAATACAAAATCTGTCGGCGTTTTGGAACCAAAACTCTTTCTAATACTGATGACCGTTGTCGGAATTAATGTAACCCCTGCTGTATTTAAAACTAAAAAGGTAATCATCTCATCACTCGCTACCCCTTCAGGCATCGTAGAAAGTTCTTTTAAACGTTTAATTCCTTTTAGTCCACTAGGAGTGGCAGCAAATCCTAATCCAAACATATTGGCTGCAATATTCATGGATAAATACTCTATTGCTTCTTGATCCTTTAAATTGGGCATGATTTTTCTAAACAAAGGTTTAATTGCTAAAGAAATAAAATCTATTATTCCAACTTCTTTAAAAATATACATAAATCCTGTCCAAAAAACAGTTGAACTAATTACAATTAATAAAAAGGCAAAACTTTCATCGGGAATGGACAATATTCCATCTAAAAGTAATTCAACTCTTCCCATAACTATCGCATATACAGAGGCAATTAAAATAATTCCACCCCAAATTTTTCCCATTATTTCACCTACCTTGTTATTCCTATAACAATCATATGTGCTTTTTTTTGTTTTCATAACTTTTATAAAAAAATTAGTTTAATAAAAAGATAAAAAGTTCAATTTTAAACATTTTTTTGACAATTTTAAAATAACTACAAAAAAATGCAAAAAAAACAATAAGAGACAAAAGTGTTTTGATAATATTTTTCACCAGTTTGTTCTACTTTGGAAAAAGTCAATAAATTATATTTTATAAAATCAAAAGAAGGGTTCATGTGAAAACAATTAATTGTGATTCATATCTTAATCAAATAATTCATTTTAGAAATTCATTAGGACTTAAGATTGAAAAAACCCTAAAAAAAACGACAAATTATCAATTTTATTAAATTTTATAAAATCACTTTTTTGTAGGTAAACAATATAAATCAATTGTCAAAGTTTCTAAAACATATCCAAACTGATCTTGTAAATTAATTTGTATTTTTTTACTACCATTTTGAATTTCATATTTTAAGTAAAGATTTTTTAAATCGGAAGCAGCCATAATGACATATTCTTTTTCTACTTTAACACAATAAGAATCAATAAAATTTTCTCCTGCTTTTAAGGCAATTATTCCTATATAATCAGCAAAATATTTTTGATAAAGACTTTTATGTACATTAAAATCATTTCCACAATTTAATGTGACAACTACTAATTCTAAATCATCTTGCTTTGCACTAGTCACAAGCGTTCTTTTTGCTAATTTTGTATATCCAGTCTTTCCACCTGTTGTGCAATCATAAAGTTGAAATAAACGATTTTTATTTTTATAATTTTTATATTGCTTAGCAGAGGTAATTTGTCGATAAATTGGATTATTTAAAGCATAAGCATGTAATAGAGCCATATCATAGGCCGAAGAAAGATTTCCTCCATCTTCTTCATCTAAACCATGAGGATTTTTAAATAAAGTGTTTTCCATATTTAATAATCTAGCTTTTTGATTCATCATATCGACAAAGTTTTCAACACTTCCACCTACATGGATTGCAATACTGACTGCTGCATCATTTCCACTTCTTAAAATCAATCCATAAAGTAAATCCATTATAGGAATTTGGTCTCCCTGTTGAATATAGAGCATACTGCCATAAACTTGACTAATTTCTTCAGGAATGGTAACTATATCCTCTAAATTGACATTTTCAATGGCTACAATGGCGGTCATGATTTTAGAAATACTAGCAACACTCCGACTTTCATGCATATCTTTACTTTCTAAAACTTTATAAGTACTTCTTTCCATTACCACATAACTTGAACATACAATAGGGACGGTTGAAGTTGGAATAGAGACGCTTTCTTGCTTAAAAGTAGGAATAAAAAATAAACCTAAGGAACAAAGAAAAATGAGTAGAATTTGTTTCATATCATCACCCTAAAAAAGTATATGATAAATTTTTTATATTCATGTATGAGAAAAGAATGTTTTTATGCTATACTACTTTAGAAAGAAAAACGAAAAGAAGGGACTTTTATGCGTGGTTATTTAGTGATTAATGCTTTTTTACAAACAAAAAAATTTATAGAAATTCAAGAAATGTTACTTTCTTCTTTTCAAAAACGAAATGTTCAGATACAAATGAAAACGAATGTAGAACTCATGGTCCTGATTCAAAGTAAAGACAAATTAGATGTGGACTTCGTTTTATTTTGGGATAAAGATGTTTTTTTGGCAAAACATATAGAAAATCAAGGAATTCGTGTCTTTAATTCTTCTAAGGTAATTGAAATTTGCGATGATAAAGGATTAACTGCTTTATATTTAGAAAACGAAAATATCCCTATGCCAAAAACTATTTTAGCCCCTTTTAGTTATCAAAACATTGGTTACCCTGATTTATCATTTTTAAATCATGTTTTAAAAGAATTATCTTTTCCCATAGTTGTAAAAGAAAACAAGGGTTCTTTTGGCCAACAAGTCTATTTAGCACAAAATCAAGAAGAATTACAAGAAATCGTTTCAAAAATTGGTTGTAAAAATATTTTATTTCAAGAATATATCAAAAGTAGTCATCATCAAGACGTTCGTCTATATGTCATTGGAAAAAAAGTGGTTTTATCGGTTAAACGCATTGCAAAAGGAAATGATTTTCGTAGCAATGTAACCCATGGAGGAACGATGATTCCTTTTCAACCCGATTTATCTTATATTGAGTTAGCTGAAAAAGTTGCTACGATTTTAAACGTGGACTTTGCAGGAATTGATCTTTTGATTGGACAAAATGGACAACCTTTATTTTGTGAAATTAATTCTAATGCTCATTTTAAAAATGTTTATTTAGCAACAGGTATTGATTTATCAGTTTTATTAGTAGATTATATTTTGGAGCAACTATCATGAACATTTGGATTGTCTATGATACAGAACGATATCAAAAAAATCAAGTTTTTGCCGATAAATTAAAAGATGCTTTTTTTCAAAGAAATTTAGAAGCAAAAGTGGTCATTATTGATGATCTTTTAAATATCCCTTTCCCCTTACCTGATATTGCTATCATGCGAGTGATTAATCCTGAATTGAGTGCTTTTTTTACTAAACATCATGTATACATTCAAAACAAAGAACCTGTAAGTCGTATAACCAATGATAAATACAAAACCTATCAATATTTAGAAAAAATTGTCCCTATGGCTAAAACTTATTTAATTGATGCTACAATGCAATCTTTTTTACTTCCCTTTCCTTTTATTTTAAAGTCATTAGATGGACATGGAGGGCAAGAAGTATTTTATGTTCAAAACCTAAAAGAGGTACAAAATGCTTTCAAACAGACACAAAAAAAGAAAATGATTATTCAAGAAGTCATTGAAGATTGGGGAAAAGATTTGCGGGTATATGTTTTACATGATCAAATCCTTTGTGCAATGCTCCGCACTTCCAAAACAAGCTTTAAAAGCAATTTTTCTTTAGGAGGAAACGCCAGTTTATATGTTTTAAATCAAAAAGAAAAACAACTCATCAAAAAAATTATTAAACAATTTGATTTTGGTTTAGTTGGCATTGATTTTTTATTTAAAAACAACCAACTCATCTTAAATGAAATAGAAGATGTCGTCGGTTGTCGAATGGTTTATCAATATACCAATATTGATATTGCTTTTCAATATGTAGATTATATTTTAAAAGATTACACCTTTTTTAAAGGATAATGCTCATTTAAATATTGCATTGTTTTTTCAATTAATAAATCATCAAAGGTATAATGATTGATTAAATCCTTTTTATGTAAAAACAAAAAAGGAACTTCCATTTCTTGAGCTTGTTTTTTTAATTGATTTTGTAAAAAAACATCTTGAATATGTGCAATTAAAGGAATTTTAGGGTAAAGAAGCGGTATTTCTTTAACATCTACTTCTTTTTGAATCACTTGAAGTATAGGATAACAAATCCGATATTGACTTGCATTAAGAAAAATATAATCTACTCGATGTTTTTTACACAAGACAAAAAAATCCTCAATGGTCATTTCATTGATTTGTTTTTCATTGATAGTCCACGATTTTGTCCAAAAATCCATAGTTGCAACGCTAGCTCCTTGTTGAATGAGTTGTTTTGTAAGTTTTATCAACCATTGTGGAGTTGCATAGGTAACGATACATTTAAAAGTTAAAAAAAGAAAGTCATTCATTTTTTAATTGTTTTACAAATTGTTCTAATTCTTGAAAAGAATTAAATTTAATTTGAATTTTTTTCTCACTAATTTGAATTTTTGGATGGTTCAATTTTTTCTTTATTTCTTCTTCTAACGTTGAATATTGTTTTTCATTTTTAAAATGATGAGTTGTCGTTTTAGGTTTATAAGTTAATAATATTTTTTCTACCTCACGAACACTTAAATTTTCATAGATAATTTGATTGGCTAATGAAACAGCTTGCTTATCATTTAATCCTACTAAAACTTTTGCATGCCCAATAGAAATCTTATCATTTAAAATATAATTTTGAACGACTTCAGGAAGAGTTAACAATCGTAATAAATTCGCAACATGTGAACGAGGCTTTCCGACTTCTTTGGCAATTTGAACTTGTGTATACCCTAAATGTTCTTTCATTGCCTGATAGGATTTTGCTTCTTCAATTCCATTTAAGTTTTCTCTTTGAATATTTTCTATTAAAGACAATTCCATCATTTGTTTGTCATTAAAATCAGCAATAATGGCAGGGATTGTCTCTTTTTTTGCTAAAAGGGAAGCTCTTGTTCTTCTTTCACCTGCAACAATTTCATATTGATTTTGGGCGATTTCACGAACAATAATAGGTGTAATAACGCCATGTTTTTTTATTGAATCTGCCAATTCTTTTAGTTTTTCATCGTCAAATTTCATTCGTGGTTGAAATCGATTAGGGGATAAACTAGATAAAGGAAGGTCAACAATATTGTTTATCTCACTATTTTCTAAAACTTGGGCTAAAGTTTTGATATTAATTCCATTTTTTTCAAAAATCTTTTCTAGATTGAGCAAATCATTTTCTTTTTCTGCCATTTTCAAGTAACTCCTTTGCTAGCTCTATATAAGCTTTTGCTCCAGAAGAATTTTTATCAAAATAGATAATCGGTTTTCCTCTAGATTGTGCTTCACTAATTTTTACATTTCTAGGAATATTGACATTGTATACTCGTTCTTTAAAAAATTTACGAACTTCGATAGCCACTTCATTCGATAGTTTTGTCCTAGAATCATACATTGTTAGTAAAACTCCTTCAATATTTAATTTTTTATTAAAGGAACCTTGGATACGACGAATGGTTGCTAATAATTGTACTAATCCTTCTAAAGCATAATATTCACATTGAACGGGAATTAAAACACCATTACTTGCAACTAAGGCATTCATACTTAAAAGGCCTAAAGAAGGAGGGCAATCAACAATAATGTAATCATAATTTTCCTTTATTTGATCTAATTGATTTTTTAAACGATAATGTTTATTGGACTCTGCTGTGGCCAATTCAAAATCAGCGCCTGCTAATTCAATGGTGGCAGGAATTAAATCTAAATTTTCAAATTGTGTTTTAGAAATGCATTCTGTCACATTTTTTGTATTCATTAACAAATGATAGATACTGACATTAATCATATCTTTATCAAATCCAACCCCTCTAGTTGAATTTCCTTGTGGATCAATATCTACTAATAATACTTTTTTATTTTGTTCAACCAATGAGGCCGATAAATTAATCGCCGTTGTCGTTTTTCCAACTCCACCTTTTTGATTTGCAATTGCTAAAATCTTTGCCACAATACCCACTCCTACTTCTTTTATTTCATTATAAACGAATTCTTGTTTTTTCGCACCTTATTTTTATTTACTAAAAAAGAAAAGAAGCAAAAAAATGTTCTTTATAAGGGGTTGTTAAAAATACATTTTTTATTAAATTACGAAAAACGGGGAAATGTCATCAAAATTCGAAATGTAGTTTTTAAATTAAATCTCACAATAAAAGGCGTGATAACACGCCCTGATTATTAAAAAGATAGTCTTTTTGAAAAAATTTCTTATCTATTTATTTTAATATTTAAAATAAACCAGGAGTTTGTAACATTTCTTCTGTATAATAAAAGTCATATACAATATTAGTTTGATAGTTATAATTTTTATTTTTTCCTGGATCTTCAAAACCTAAAAGCATATAGTTGTTTTTATAATTCAAATTAACCACACCAACAATAGATTTGTATATACTTAAACAAACCGTTTGGTCTTGGACATCAATTTCATGAATTCCAAACATTAATTCTTGATCTGTTGTGGCATAGTTATTGATGACATTATATTTTCCTACTAAACTATGGGTGTTAAAGAAAGATTCACTATATAAAAATGGGTTTTCGATTGGAAAGTCTTTAAAAAATTCATCATATTGTTCTTTTGATGTGATAAAATACCACTCTTGTGGAAAAGCAGGATAGTTGATATCTTCTTCCTTTTCAAAAGAATGATATTGTGCCAAACTATCTAAAGTATTTTCATAGTGATAAAATGTCGGTTCTTTTCCTTTCAAATGCACATTGTATTCTTTTGATGTAGAATCATCTTGTGTTTTTTGACACCCTGTCAATAAGATGCCGATGCCAATCCATAAAAGAATTTTTTTCATATTTTTCTCCCCTTTTCATTTCTTTTAAAAACATAATGAACGATTCATAATATGGACTTAGTATTTTTTTTGTTATTTCTAATTTTAATATAACTTTTTTTTATATATTTGTCAAATTATAAAAAAAAAGAAAAATGATGGGGTCATCATTTTTCATCAGTTGCATAAACTCTTTCATGTACTTCTTTAGGATGATTTAAATCCACAAAGAATAAAGCAATATTAATTAATGCGGCTAGTCCGACAAGAACATAAATAATCCGTGTAAAGACGGTCATTTCACCAAAAATAGCAGCAACTAAATCAAAACGAAAGATGCCGACTAAGCCCCAATTGATTGCCCCAATCAAGGTTAAAGATAAAGCTGTTTTTTGAACAATATTCATAGTGAACCTCCTTTATCAATCATTATTTTGGACAAAATTTATTTTTTTATTCATTACCTGTCATAAGTTGGTAAAAGATTTCATAATTTGTGTTGAAAGAAATAGTTTGAGGTGACATCATGAAAAAGAAATGGATAAAAAGAATTATTCTACTAGTTTTAATTGTTTTTTTGGTAGGTTTTGGAATTTACAAATTAGTTTCCAAAAATAGTAAAGGAATCAAATCTCAAGTTAATGAAGTAACTGAAAATCTCAATGCTTACCATATGGAAGCCAACATGGAATTCCACAATGGAGATGATTTACGTGAATATTTAGTAAAAGTCTCTTATAAAAAAGATGGTTCTACTCCTTTATTTAGAGTTTCCTTATTTGATAAAGGTGTAAACCAAGAGCAAATCATTATTCGCAATAAAAATGGCGTCTATGTTTTAACTCCTGCATTAAATCAAGTCTACAAATTTAAGGGAGATTGGCCATTAAATGGAGCAAAACCTTATTTGTATCAATCGATGCTAGATGTATTTAAAGGAAAGTATGAACTTTCTAAATTAAAAGATGGTTATGTCATCACTTCTACTCCATCTTATAAAAATTCTCCAAATTGGACAAAACAAGAAATGAAAATGACAACGCAATTAAAGCCCATTTGGGTACACATCTATGATAAAGATAACAATATTGCTGTCAAAGTGACCTTCATCAAAGTCGAATTTGATCCAACTTTTGCAGAAAATTACTTTGAAGTCAGCGATAATATGACTCAAGCTAGAAGTGAATTGACAACCACTACTACCTCTACCATTAGTGATTTGCCATTATATCCTACAAATGCAATTATATCGGCCACATTAAAAGAACAAAGTGTCATTCAAGTCGGTGACATGACCCAACATATCTTAACTTATGAAGGAGAAGAAGCTTTTACTGTTGTTCAACATATTCTAGAAAGTTATGATGAAATGGTCATTACCGAAGTGAGTGGAGAATTAATCGAAATTGCAGGAAATGTTGGTATTTTAAATACTCAACAACTTGTATATGAATACAATGGTGTAAGTTATCATATCTATAGCGATAAATTATCTGCAAGTCAATTAGTAGAACTTGCATTAGGAATGGAAGTTGTCGCAATAAAATAATATTAAAAAAAGATTTTATACTCATAAAATCTTTTTTGCTTTTTTTGACAAAATTAGATATAATTAGAGCGCTATAAAAAGGAGTGTTTTTCTATGAGTAAAGGAATGGGTATATTAACATCTTTATTATTGCTTATTGCAGGAGTAGCTATCTTTGTATTTTTGCCCGTTTTTCAAATCGATCTTGGTACTCAAGCAGTTGAAGGAGAACCTTTGATTGATTTTTATAAAGAACTGGTTCAAGATATCAAAGGTCTAATTGAATCTAAACCTTCTGCTAAATTTTATATTGCTATTATTGGTTTACCTTTAGCTATTTTGCTTGTCGGTGGTGGATTCAAAGGGATTTTTAGTGGCGTTTTAGGAATCATTTCTTTAGTCTTTTTTAAAGATGTTTGCTTTGGCCAATTAATGAATTATTCCATTGGTGGAATTGCTTTATTTGTAATATTTGGATTATCTATATTATTTGGTTTAATGCGAATGCTAAAAAGAAATGAATAGTAAAAATGTAGACACGAAAAAAGTGCCTACATTTTTTTATTTAAAATAAATTAATTCTTAACATGTTTGATTGTGAACTATGCACATTTTTATTATTATTTATTTAAAAGCGATGAATCTAAAAGAAAATCAAATAAATTAATCATTAAAACACCATCCTCATTATAATGAGTGATAATGTTATCTTTAGTTATTATTATTTTACGGAAGGAATCACCAATATTAGTTAATGAACGTTGTTCTTGATTCAATTTTTCTTTATCAACAAGTGTTAATGCTGATTGAATATAATATCTAACATCCGCTTTATTACATACAAAATCAACTTCTAATTGCTTTCTAATTAATTTCCCTCTTTTGTCTTTTTCATTCATGGTAACGATTCCAACATCAATTGAAAATCCTCGTGTTTTTAATTCATTATAAATCATATTTTCTAATAAATGAGAATCTTCAATTTGTCTAAAATTTAATCTAGAATTTCTTAATCCTAAATCAGTGAAATAGTATTTTGAAGGGGTATCAATATATTTTTTACCTTTAATATCATAACGAATCGCTTTATCTATTAAAAATGAATCAATTAGATAATCTAAATAATTTTTAATTGTTGGTGCAGTAATTCCTACTTGCTTTACACTTTTAAACGTGGCAGATAACTTATTCGGGTTTGTAAGTGAACCAATGGATGAAGATAGAATATTCAATAATTCTTTTAACTCAACATCGTTTTTAATATTATTACGATTGATGATGTCACTAATATATGTTTCAAGAAATATATTTTTTAGAAAAGATTCTTTTTGTTCATGAGTGGTCATGGATGTAATTTGTGGAAGTCCACCATAATACATATAATCTCTTAATGCGCTATTTTGATCGCCATCATATACACTATAAAACTCACTAAATGATAGAGGCGAAACATAAACTTGATCCCCTCTTCCACGAAATTCAGTGATAACATCTTTTGATAAGAATTTAGCTTTACTTCCAGTTACATAAATATCAACATTTGATAATCTTAAAAAACTATTTAACACTGCTTCAAATTTATCTAATAATTGAATTTCATCAAGTAACATATAATACATTTTATCATCTACAATTTTACTTTTTAAAAAAGGATAGGCTTCATTGGGATCATGATATTTTTGATTTTCAAAACTATCAAAGTTTAATTCAATGATATGGTTTTGGTCAACGCCGTTTTCTAATAAATGATTTTTGAAAATTTTAAATAATAAATACGATTTACCACAACGTCTTATTCCTGTAATGACTTTAATCATCCCATTATGTTTTCTTATAATTAGCTTTTGTAGATAATGATCTCTTTTTATTTCCATATTGTCTCCTCCTCATTTTATATATATGTAAAAATATGCATTTTTATAAAATGATTATCTTAACTTTATTAAATTGCTGTTCATTAAAAAAGCGGCTTTATCAACCGCTTTTATTCATCTAAAATAGAATATTTAGCCTTGTTTTTCCCAAATCGCATATAAAACTAAATCAGCTAATACAGGAGTTAAATCTGTAAATTTACCTGAAGTCGGATTGACAATTTTTGTCGTATACCAACCAACAAATTCATAGCCCACACGAGTGGGAATCGGAATGGAATATCCTTCTTGTGCTGCAAAATAAGATCCATGTGAAATTTGATAAGCCATTAAGGCTCCCGATGGCATATTTGCTGGTTCTTCTGCGCTATCATTGAGATTAAAAACAACCGAATGAGTTTCAATATTATTGTCAAAAGATACGATTAATACCCATGCTCCACTTTGTTTTACATAAATATTGTGATGATAAATATCAAAATAGAAATCTCCATCTACTCCTAATGAATTGGAAGGTTCGCTACCCGTATACCATTGATTGGGTTGTGGTTTATTCCATTCAAAGGTTTTATAAGTACCATCAGTATAATTAATAGTCAATGTATATAAATCTTCCGTCTCACTTGCAATAATTGATGCAATGCCACGTCCTTCATTACCGGCAGGAATTTGAACGATATAATCCTCTGCTTTAGAAAAATGGAAGATTAAAGTAATACTATTGTCATCATTTACAATTTGGTCTACTCCTATGATGCTATTGCCATCTTCCCCTTTTTCTCCTTTTGGAATAGGAATAGGATCAGATGCACTTCCATCTGAATAGTGAAATTGAATGAACGTTTGATTGGTTTCAGAATCAACTTCATAACTTACACTAGTGATGGATATGCCATTAGGAATTGTGATTTGTGTCGGTTCAACTGTTTCATCGGTATAAGTAATGGTCACAATAGTACTTGATCCATCTTCACTTAATGTATAAGTGATATCTTTGATTCCATTCCCATCTTTTCCTGATTCTCCATCTCCTGCTTTAGGAATGATAAAAACAGTTGGCTCTTTATCCTCATCCGTATAGGTAATCGTGATGAGCATACTTCCATCTTCTAATTCTTCACTAGTAATGGCTTCAATTTGTAATGCATCGTTTTCTTTACCAAAAAAACTATTGCTACAACCACTAATACTCAACGTTGAAAAAACAATCATCAACATTAAAACAAAAGATTTGAATATTTTTTTCATGACAAATCCTCCTTTGCGTTTTGAATTAAGTCTGAAATTTGTGGCGTTTTGTCAAATAAGTATCCTTCTTTTCCATTTAACAAAATAAATTTAAAAGGTTCAAATCCTGTAACAACAGTTACAGTTTTTAACATTAAATTCTTCATCATTTGCATTGTCCCTTCTCCTGGAGGTAAATGAATGTAATTATCTAATAAATCTACTTTTATTTCTTGTGTCAAATGTTGGTTTTCATTTAACTTACTGACATCAACTACTGATAAATTGTTCCCTCCACCATAATAAGCAATGGGTACATTAATGTATTGATAAGCCTCGTTTTCTTCTATCGTATTGTATAAATAGGAATTAGCAGCGGAGTATAATAAAGTTTTTAATGGGAAAATGTCATCAATGGTAATTTTTCGGATATCTTGTCCTACAGAATTAGCAATTGCCGAAATATTTTCAGAAATTAAACCCGTTAAATCCAACTGATCCGTTCGTTTATAATCATAAAACGTGGTCTTTCCTGTTAAAGAAACATAAACAGGATAAGAAATTCCTGATACATCTTTAGGTTCTAAGGGTACAACTGGTTTTTGTCCAATATTGACTTGAGAAAAGATATCTCCAATTATTGAAGGAGCATTTGAATAAAGATAAGGTCCATTAAATAATGATTCTAAAGCAATGCTAGCAATACCACTTTTATAAAAATAACAATCTTTAATTTCCATTGAACCTTTAAATTGATTTTGTACTGCTTGTGTATTATTTAAGGCTTGCTGGATGGAAAGTAATGCCTGTTTCATATTTTCTGCATTATCAAATTCAGCTGGCAAATATTGATTTAATATCGCATTGCCCATTTTATCAGAGGATTGATCGCGATCTAGATAATTTTCAATGGATGTTGTCATTGTTGATTGATCCAATAAAGTAAACGTTTTTTGTTGACTTCCTTGAACTTTTTCATATTCATTGGCACCAGTTGTGATTAAAAAATTTCTAGCATAACTGAGTAAACAATTATCTAATAACATATTCATAGAAGAAAAACTACGTAAAACATTTTTCCCATTTTGTAAACGAGAATTTTTCACCGTAATAGCATCTCCATCAATTTCCATTACCGTTCCAACTGTATCTAAATTCGCTAAATTGTTTCCAAAATCACAATTTTTGACATAGACATCATTGATAGTAATTTGATCTCCATGTATATACATACCCACGTTATCTTGTCCAAATGCAGTAATCAAAGGTAAGTTATTTGGGTCCCCTAAAGTATAAAATGGAAGAGGTCCTCTAAATAAGTTATCTTCTCTTAAAGCTGGCACATATTGCGTATTTCCATTGGAATCCGTGACTTGTTTTTCATCATAGGGATAAGTTAAATTATGAAAATTTAATGTATATCCATTGCCATAAAAATCTTTTTGAATATGTAAAGCTGCTAAAGCTTCATTGGTTATTGGTTCATAACCAGCATGGGTTTTAGCAAATTCATTCCATTGTTGAATATATTCTTGATTAAAAGTCGTTTCAAAACGATAAACTTCCTTCTCAAAATCATAAGTATCACTATTTTTATGATAATTTCCGAATAATTCTTTGTTATTTTCAATTTTATTTCCTTGTTGATCATAAGTATTTTCAAATGATTCAAAAGATTTTCTTAAAACAACAATTTCTCCTTCTTCAGATTCATTAGTACAATAAAGTAGGTCTTCATAAGTGTAAACATTTACCCCTTCATCTACTACAACAAAAGAAATCGTGGTGTCATTTGCTAAACTAGTATCTTCATATCCTAAGGTGATAAAAACTTCACCAGCATCTAATACTTTTATGATTCCATCATTTAAAGAAAAAGAAACATTGTTTGAGCAATCCTTGACTTTTAATAAAGATTGTAACTCTGTTGGAATGGTTTCAATTTGGTAGGCAATTTCTGCTTTTTGTTTTTGTTGTGAAACTAAATCATATTCTCCATAATAAATGGTCGAATCTATATTATTTTGCGAACCTTTTATCACAGGATTAGCAAGTACAACGCCGTTTTCATAAATAATCGCAGAAAACTTTTTCGATACCGTTCCTTTTTCATTAGAGCAAACTATTGTAACTTCTCCTACAGATAAAGTTTTTAAATAATAATTTCCTTTATTGTCTGAAATAATTTCAGCACAAGGGGCTTCATTGCTTCCATCCTCTTGTATAGACCAAACTAATTGATTCCCTGCTCCTGCTGGATATTTACTTTGGTTTACTCCTGTCGCATTCAATTTGTATTGTCCATTGACTTTAAATGCTTCGACATCGTCATATTCCCAACGAATATCTAAAATATCGTTATCAATTAAATTAAAGGTGAGATTGATGCTGACAATGCCAAGTAAAGCGATGACAAAAGGAAACAACAATAGTAGAATTAAATTTTTCTTTTTCATTTAATTCATCACCTCTAATTCTAAAAATAAACGATTCATCTTTTTTTGTAAGTATATCATACAAGGGATTCCACAGGCTACAAATAAAAGAATGCCTAATGCAAAAACCCAGTAGATAGAAATTCTAAAATAAGCCATTACAATCGTTAAGATAAAATAAACTAAAGGTAAAAGATAAGAATAACAACTCGATAAAAACATGCTTTTCTTATGATTTCTTTTAATCTTTAATTCTTCAATTAAAGAAATCATTGTAAATACAATCAATGCAAGCGAAACTAAAAGAAAACTAAAAACAAAAGTTTGTAATGTCATCACTTTTCCAATAACTAAAACGATAGAAGAAATGAAAAAAGAAATTTCTGAAAGTAAAAAGGGAATAGCCATTTTAACAGAAATTTGTAAGCGGAAAGGAATGGGAATCATTTTAACAATTCGAATTTGGTTTTGTTCCATTGATAAATAATTATTTGCTCCTTGATGAATAATCAAAGTAAACATCATTAAAATTAAAATATCAAAAAGAGGAATAAAATAAGGAATCATATTGATGTAATACAAAAACACACCTGATTGAAAAATCGTGTTCATCGCGGTTATCACTAAATAAACTAAAAAGGGTTGTACAATTAATAATCCTGTAAAGGATAAAAGGTAATTCGTATCTTTAAAAAGTAAAATAAACTCTTTTTTGATGAGTCCTTTTAATACACTTTTTTCTTTGAATTTGTATGTTTTAGTTGAACTTTTAGCATGTTGTACATGTAGATTTCTAAAATAATGGAAAGAGGCAATTCCTACTGTGAGTCCTAAAACAAAAATTCCAATAGAAATACATAAAAACCATACGAGTTCAATCGTTGTAGAAAGAACAAAAACATCTGCTAAAAAATTAATGGGAATAAAATATTTTTTTATAGCAATTAAATGATTAATTGAAGAAACATTTAATATTGAATCCAATTGATTTTGCGCGACCACTTGGATAAAAACATTCAATACTTTACTATAAAGAAAACAAAGAACAAACAAGACTATTACAGAAAATATAAATTGAATGATTAAATGTTTTTTCAAATAATCTAAAAATAATTTAACGGGATAAACCAATAATAAAATCATTCCTGCTTCAAATAAAAAAGTCAAAATAGGATAAAATAAGGCAAGATAATAAAAATATATCATTCTATGCATGACAATTCCATAAGAAACAAATAAGGGAAAAGTAAAACACAAACTAGTAGCATATTGAATAAAAAATAAAAATAAAAGTTTTGAAAGAATAATTTGACTATTTTTAATCGGCCGATTCGTCAATTGTAATAAATCATCTGTATTAAATAATAGTTTTTTTGCACGAAATACTCCTAAGCAAATCATTCCGATAGAAACAATAAATAAAAATAAAGTCATAAAAGCGATGGGAGCATTTTGCACATTTTTTATCTGAGATAAAATTCTATAAAACAAAAAGGTTTCTAAAGCGATAAAACAAGCAAATGCGAGGACATAAAAAATAGAAGAAAGCACTCTTTTTTTCAAATCTTTCTGCGTTGGAAATATTAACTTGAAATCTTTGATTAAAAGATTGAACATTGTTTTATCCTCCGTACGTTTCTAAAAAAATTCTTGATAGTTGGAGTCGCTTATTAGGATCTTTGTTTAAATCATATAAAGCAACAACAATCCCATCGTTAATAATCGCTATGCGATCACAAATTTTAGACATCAATTCAATATTATGAGAAGTGACAAATACGGTTTTACCATGATTTGCATATTCTCGCATCATATTTTTTAAAGATTCCACTGCCATAATATCTAATCCGACAGTCGGTTCATCTAAAATCCAAATTTTAGGATTATGAATTAAACTTGCAATTAAACATAATTTTTGTTTCATACCATGCGAATAACTCGATATTGGTAATTGCAAATCTTCTTCTTTAAAGTATAAACGTTGAGCTAAATAGCGATAATTTTTAACAAATGCCCCTTCACTGATTTTATATACACTGGCAATAAATTCTAAAAAATCATATCCAGTCATGACTTCATAACATGTCGGTTCACTAGCTACATAGCCAAATGTTTTTTTAGCTTCAATGGGTTCTTTTTGCATATCAAATTGATCTAAAATGATAGTCCCTTTATCAAATTTTTTAGTCCCTATCATACAATCAATTGTCGTCGATTTGCCTATCCCATTTTTTCCAATAAAACCAAATAGTTCCCCTTCATAAACTTCTAAATTGATGCCTAACAAGACCTCTTTTTTTCCATAGGATTTATATAAATTATCGATGGAAATCATAACTTTTTTTTCATTTTGCTCTTCCATTTTTATTAAATCCTCCTTAATTTTTGATACCAAAGGGTTTGGCTATCATCTAAAAAAACATATTGAGAATGACAATGCAAGCATTGATATACATGGTCATTAAAGTAAACATGGCTTTCTTTGCAAACAGGACAATATTTAGTGTAAATTTGTGAACTTGCTTGATTGCAAAGCATTTTTTCATCTAGATAAATTTGCATCAGTTCTTGTTCGTTTTTAACTAATAAAGGAATAACACGTTGTTTGTCAACCAAATAAATATTCCATAAAGATAAAGCTTCAATCGTTAGATACTCATTTGTATCAACTTTTAAAGTAGTATATTGCTTATCATTAAAATCGGATTGTGTTTCAAAAAATAATAAATGCTTTGCTTGATTAGCCAAATTATCTTTTATTTGTCGTTGTATAATTTGTAAACAAAATCCATCTGTCTTTTTTTCTTTTGATAAAACAATCTTAAACTGTTTGGAATAAAAATATAAAGTTTGCCCTAAATGGATGGTTCCTAACTTATTTATTGTCAAATTTGTATTTTTATTTTTTGCTGACAAATTCATATTCTTGGCTTTTAAACATTTTAAAAGTACACAATAATAATAGGTCATAAAATCTTGATTTAAAGTTTGACTATTTCCATAAGTAATTAATTTTTTATAAAAGCGGAAACAATAGCGATAAGCTTGGTTTTTTAAAAAAATGTTTGTTAAATGAATGGTTGTCAATGAAAAATTTGCTTTTGAAACTTCTTTATAAAAATAAGTCGTTTTTATTTTTAATATTTTGTTTAATAATTGTTGAATGTGCTCAAAAGCAACTTGTACTTGATCTTCATTTAATGAAAGTTGCTTTGTTCCATTTACAGTTTTAATAATCGAAGCGTAAAAAGAACGATATTGATTCATTTCGCTTTCAATAACATCAACCAAATGGACGATAAAATAATTTTCATATATTTTAAGATCATCAACATTTTGATAATAATAAACATACTGTGGTTTTAATCCCTGAACATCTTTTTTCCAAAATTGAGGTTCTTTTAACGTCTTTATAAACATATCACTACTTAATTGAGAAACTTGTTCTGCCCTTAAGACAATATCTTCCCCTTTATTTGAAAGATGTGGGTGAGCAATAATGGATATCACTACATTTAAAATAAATTGGCATTCTTCAAAAAACTTTAAATCACTGCTAAAAGAAATTGTAGAAAGAGAGGGGCAATTTAATTCATCTAAATGGCGATAAAAACTAATTGCATCCTCATGTTTCTTAGCATATCTTTTTATCTCTCTTATTGCGTTTTTTAACCCTTTTTCTTCACTAAGTTTCATAAAGATTACAACTTTCTAATGAGTGATTGAATAATTTTTTCACTTTTTACAAATGTGTGACCATATTGTTTTTCTAATAAAGTTGATAAATGTTTTAAGCCTGTTTTGATATATTCTTCAAAACGTCCTTCTAATTTTACCAAGATTTTTCTAGCTAAAAGGAAATCTAAAACTACTTCTTTTTGTCCACCACAAGCGATAAAAGCAGGTACTAAAGTGCGAATTTGATTCATTACCCGGTTCCCAAAAGTAATATCAAATGTTTCATCAATATATTCACAGATTTTATTAAATTTTTCATAGTCAGCAGCTGTCATTTGATATTCAGGTGTTTCAATTGCTTGCGTTAGCAATTCATGAAATCTTGAATAACTTAAATGAATTGTTTTTACTTCTTCAGTGACTTCAAAAGGTATATTACGATTGTCAAAATCAATAGTTATCGCACGGTCATAAACTTTGTCAGTAATGGAAAAAGTAGAATCATCTTTATTTGCTGTTCCAATAAAATAAGTATTTTCAGGAATTTGAATGATTCCTTCTTGTAATTTTACTGGTGGAATAAATTGATAAGGAAGTTGCATAATTCTTAATTTCCATGAATCAGCTGGATATTCTAATACAGATAGAAAATCAGCAAAATAATATTCTACCCGAGAAATATTCATTTCATCTAGTACAAATAAATGAATTTGATCTGGATTATAATTAGCTTCATATAATTGAGTTAAAAAGTCTGTTTCCACATATGTTTTAGAAAAATCATTGAAATAACCTAAAATGTGGGTTTTATCTCTCCATGTCGCTTGAACAGGAACAAATAAAACATGAGCATGAATAAATTTTGCAAAATAGCGAGGCAAAGAAGATTTTCCGGTTCCACTAAGTCCTTCTAAAATCATAAAATGGGAAGTAATGAAACTGCTGACAAAAATTCGCAAAGTATCAATGTCGAAGTATAACTTTTCTTCTTTTGCCAAATAATTTCTAAATAAATGACAAATTTCTTCTAAAGAATACGCATCAGTAGGAATTTTTTCTACTGAAAATCCTTCATATTGTGCATCAATTTTAGAAAGAGAAGGAAATACTTTTTCTCGATTTCCTAATTTTTCTTCAGCAAGGGTTTCACCTTTCGTTGGTGCTTCTACTTGACTTGGTATACTAGTAGGATTTGCTGCTTGGGAAACAGAAGTCACAGGAAGAGGATCAAAATTAGAGATTACATTTGTATCTTCTGAGTGAAGGTCTTCATCTTCAAATTCTATAGTATTGTTTTTATTGAAAAAACGATATGGTTTATCAATAAAAATTAAGTTGACTACTAACATTAAAATAGCACTTATAAATAATACGATTAATACATAAATAAAAGTTGTCAACACAACACTTTGCCAAACAGCGGTTAAAGCATTGCCAATATTTTTTTTGTTTAAAGGAGATTGTAAGATAAGTCCTATTCCTAACGATAAAATCAAACAAACAATTCCTGTACCAATATAAATTCCTATCATTTTTAAACTATAAGGATTTTTGTTATTAACGATTGCATATCGGCGTTCATAAATAATAAAGATTGTTCCGACAACCACATATATTGCTATTAAAATTAAACAAATATATCCTGAAACACCATAAGAAACTAATTTAAAATTTAATGCTTCAGCAATCATGGCTAAAGGGTTGTCTTTATTTGCAAATGTAAAAGATCCTTCGAGACATAAACCTACAAATAAAAGTAAAAAAGAATAAAAAAAAGCCATTGCAATTGCAATAAGATTTTTTCTAGTGAAATAAGGTTTATTCATCATTATCCTCTCCTTTTGATTCAGTTTGTACATCTATTTTCTTTATCATTTCTTGATTAGAAAATGAATCTTTAACCACATGTATCATTTGATTCTCGTCACTTTTTTCCATTACAACTTCTTGTTTTTCTTTAAAGCCATTTTCGTCAAATATATAAGCATATCCTTTATAATAGATTGTTTCAACAAATTTTATTTGTGTATCTTTTAAAGATTCAACCGATAAATCCTCCATTGCATTTTGTAAAATAGCAATTCTTTTTTCTTGCTCTTGATCCACTTGGTTGGAATATCGTTCAAACATGATGACACAATAAATGACAGAAAGTATAGTAATGATGCCGGGATAAGATTGAAAAAACAAGATAAAAATCCCAATAAAAGGAACTCTTTGATCATTGTATTTACCAATAATATCTTCTTGCGTTGGATGATAGGCATCCGATGTACCCACGGCATCACCGCGGGTAACATATCGAATCACACCATTTTCGTCATTTTCAATTTTTATCACACGATGGATAATATTTATACCCTTATCATTTTTATAAGCTATCACATCGTATAGTTGAATCGGATTTTTATCTGTAACTTTAGTTAATACGATGATGTCATAGGTGTTGAATTGATTATCTAATTGATTTGTAACAAGATATTCATTATTTGCGTTTTTTTCACTCATTGATCCAGAAGAAACGACCATAATTGCTTTATTGTTAATCATTAAAGCGTTCCCTTGAATTTTTGAAATAATTGAAAAAACAAAGATAGGAATAATTAAAATCAAGGCAATACAAAAGAAAACGGTTTTAATAATCTCCGTAATCTTTTTTTGTTTTTTTACTTTTTCTTGACTTTGATATAAATGTAAATCAATTAATTCTATATCTTTTTTTCCCAATTGAATATCTTCAATTAAAGAAATTGTATGCGAGCGATATAAAACTGTAAAAACAGCCGCAAAACTTACAACCCCAATAAAAGTGACAATTAAGGAAACAATTTCAACAGTTGACATAAAAGAAACCTTAGTTTATTGCTTTAATTGTAACACTAAATGTAGGAGCTTCTTCTTGAGAATTATAAATACAAGTTTTTAAATCTTGTAAAGTTTCTTTCATTGTTTCATCAGCAACTAATTTTCCTGTTTCATCTTCATCATAATATTCTCCAGGATTCATTTCATTAAAAGCACTACCCCATGTAAATGTAATGGTATATTCAAAAGTGCTCACTGTTTCATCTGGAGATTCTTTTTTAGTTAAACTAAGATTTTGTGCAGCTGTTGCACATTCTGGTAAAACTAAATAATTTTTGCCTACAGCAGCCGTGATTCCTTCAGGCACATCCATTTCAATCGTTGCACTAGATACGTAAGTGTTAGGAGAAACTTCTCCTGTAATAGTAACAGACAAATTTTCAAAATTTGTACCATCATGTCTTACACGACCATTTTCATCTCCTTGTTTGGGTTCAAAAATAAAAGAATTCTTCCCATCTTTAAATTGAACATTAGAAATTTTGATTGAACTATCAGAAATTGTACCTACGGTAATATTTCCTTGTGTTGTTGCTTCAGCTTGAGAAGCCAAAACCCATGCTGCAAAACCAGTTGAAATTAATGCAACAGAGGCAAACATACTTACACCTAAAATTATTTTTTTTCTTTTATAAGATTTTCTAGTCATTTTAACCATTTTTTTGTCCTCACTTATGTTAATTTTTTAAACTGTCGTATCAGCAATAGCAGTTAACGTTAAAGTATAATGTAAACCATTAAGGTTATTATATAAACCTTCTAACGCGGTCTTAGCTGCTGTTCCATTTTCCTTAGCGTCTTTTGCATTGTAATAATCCATTGGGTTTTGACCTTCAAACAAAGTTCCCCAACCAAAAGTAATTGTAATATCTGCTTTTCCTTTTGTTGATTCTGCTTCTACTGGTGTAAATTCTGTAACATCTGCTAAATCTGGTAATGCAGCAACATAGTCAGCAGACACTGCTGCTTGATATTTTGCATCTTCACTTGCCGTTATCTTAGCTGTTACTTTTTCTAATTGTTGATAATTGTCAACCACAATTGTTAAAGTAGTGGACAAATGCTCTAAGGTAGAATTAACTAACCAGTCACCTGATTTTGCTTCTTTTCCACCAAAAATCATCTTTTGATTATTGCTATCATCTTCATCGCTATCTGTCCATACAAATTCATCAGTTACAAAAGAAATATTGGTTTCTGTTACTGTTTCTACAACAATATCCCCATTAAGTGTCACAGGGTCTGGAGCAGTCGTGATAATCCATGCAGCAAAGCCAACACTAACTAATGCTGTACAACCAAGAATAGAACTAATTAAAAATACTGATTTTTTGTTTTTTTTCATTTTAAAAAACCCCCCCCGTTTTATATTGGAAATTATATCATAACTCTATCAAAACGTCAAATTTAAACAAAAAAATCGGCAAAAAAGCCAATTTTTTCATTTTCATCAGGACGAAAAAGGAATTTCATGGAACTGATTTTGATAAATTTCTTCGATTTGAAACGAATCCACATTCTGATAGTATAAATTCCACTTATCATCAATGATATCGTCGAGTAATCCGTTGTCTACAATATAAAGCATCTTCTTGTCTTGGTCATTATTTGCTAAAACATAAGCATAAGCCTCTTTTTGCGTTGAGGTCATTAAATTTAAATTATCAAATCCGATATCAGCCAATTGTGCACCAGTAGAATTAGTATAAATTCGGCTATATCGAATTGTTGTTAAAGGATATCCTGTTAAAGCATCATAGTATAGATGACGCCGAATGCAAGTTCCATCAGTCAAAGTGATTTGATATTTCATCGAATCATTTTCATTTAAATAATAATTGGTAAAAGTAGATCCCATTACACTTCCATTCATAAGAAAAGAAGCAATTTGTAAACTTTGATAGGAAGTTTGACTATCTTGTTTTGCATATAAATGAATTGCCAAACTAACAGTTTCATCTTTTGTCCAATATTCTTTTAAATGCAAATAATAGCCGTTTTGAGAGATAAAATATCCTTTTTGCAGTCCATAAGTTTTTAAATAATCTGCCATCGTCTGAATGACATAAGCTTCGTATAAAACATTGAAATCTAATTTTAAATCTTCTTTTAAAGTTTCATCTAATAATACGTAAGTTATTGTTTTTCTTTCATCATTAAACGTTAAAGAATAGGCATCTTTTTGATTTAAGGATTGTACTATTTTTTCTAACTTTTGTTTATTAATTGCACTCAATGCAGGATCTGGATTTTTTGTACTAGAATACATTAATTCTTCCCAAAAGTCATAGATTTTTCCGGAAAAAACGTTATAAGGACTATTTTCTATTATCGTCTTTTGATAAGCATCTTTTAATGCATTAAATAAAAAATCAGAAACTTGAATCACTTCATTAGGATGATTTGTGATATAGGCTAAATTTTTATATTCTTCAAATTCGATTTCCGAATGAAAACATAAAAAAGAAGTATAAGCAATTTGCTGATAAACTTGATTGACTAAGGAATATTGTTCACTAATAGAATACTTTTTTGTCTTTTCAATGTAATAATAAAAATTAATTTCGTTTTCAAAAGGAGTAATGATTTGATCATTTGGCAATTTTATCGCATCTAATTCAATCTTTTGCAATCCTTCTTGAGGTTGATATTGTTTTGCACAAGCATTGACTCCATAGGTCAAACTGACAACCGCGATAATCAAAAAAAGAATAAACAAAACAATTCGTTTAATTACATTCTTTTTATCGGATGATATAAAAACGGTTTTTGCCATATTTTTCCCTTTCTTAAAGACAAAAATAGTTGAACTCAACTATTTTTGCTCTTATTTCTTACTTTTTTATATTCTTCTATTTCTTTTTTATCTCCATAAACCCAATGGTCATGTCCAATATCCACTAATTTAGGTTGATCAGCCGAATAATCATGTATTGAATCATCATATACATATAATTCCTTGCTATTTTCTAAAATGGGATCAGGAATGGGAATTGCAGACATTAAAGATTTAGTATAAGGATGCAAAGGATATTCAAATAATTCATCGGAAGAGGCAATTTCTACTATTCTTCCTTGATAAATAACTCCGATGCGATCACTGATAAATTTAACTACTGATAAATCATGTGCAATAAATAAATAGGTCAATCCACGTTCTGCTTGAAATTTTTTAAAAAGATTTAAAACTTGAGCACGAATGGAAACATCTAATGCCGAAATGGGTTCGTCAGCAATAATTAATTCTGGTTCCATGACGATGGAACGAGCAATCCCGATTCTTTGGCGTTGTCCACCAGAAAACTCATGTGGATATCGCGTTAAATGTTCGGGTAATAGACCTACATCTTCTAATGCTTTTTTTATTTTCTCAATGCGGTCTTTTTCATTTTTATATAAATGGAAGTTATAAAGTCCTTCACTAATGATGTATTCTACCGTTGCTCTTTCATTTAAAGATGCTGCTGGATCTTGGAAAATCATTTGAATATTGCGAACGACTTGTTTATCTTCTTGTCGAGAAATTTTACCAGAAATTCGTTTGCCCTTATATAAAATTTCTCCTTTACTACAGGGATTAATGCGAACAATTGCTCTTCCAATGGTTGTTTTTCCCGAACCAGATTCACCAACTAATGAAAAAGTTTCCCCTTTATAAATATCAAAACTGACATCTTTTACAGCCTTAAAAACACGTTTACCTTTTTGAAAGTCGATGTCTATATTCCGTATCGACAAGATGACTTCTTTGTTTGTTGTATCGGACATATTCATACTCCTCCTTATTCAATTGGCTAAGTGATTGCTGTAATTTTTCGTGTATGTTTTGAATGATTTCAGGTTTTTCAATTTTTGGTGCTCTTGGGTCTAATAACCATGTCTTTGCAAAATGGGTGTCTGTGATTTGAAAATAAGGAGCATCATATTCTAAATCTACAGCTAAACAAAAGGGATTTCTTTCAGCAAAGGCATCACCTTTAATCACATTATACAAAGAAGGAGGTGTTCCGTGGATGGAAAACAATTCTTTTCCTTTTGTTGCAAGTTGAGGCAAAGAGGAAAGCAAGGCCCATGTATAAGGATGTTTAGGGTCATAAAAAATTTCTTCTACTTTTCCTGCTTCAACAATTTGTCCTGCATATAAGACAACAACGCGGTCTGCAACGCTTGCAACAACACCTAAGTCATGTGTAATATAAATTGTCGTAAATTGGAATTCTTTTTGTAAATCTTTAATTAAATCGATAATTTGTGCTTGAATCGTCACGTCTAAAGCCGTCGTTGGTTCATCACAAATTAAAACTTTTGGTTGACAAGATAAAGCAATTGCAATAACAATTCTTTGTCTCATTCCTCCAGAATATTGGAAAGGATATTCTTTAAACCGTTTTTCAGCTTCAGGAATTCCAACCCGTTTCATCATATAAATGGCTCTTTTTTCTGCTTCTGCATAACTACAATTTTGATGCTTAATAATAACCTCTGTAATTTGTTTACCAATTGTTACAATTGGATTTAAAGAAGTCATCGGATCTTGGAAAACAGTTGCAATTCTAGAACCTCTGATTTTTTGCCAATCGGTAGCAGTTTTAATTTTAGTTAAATCTAAAATCGTATATCCTTCCATAATACTATTTGGAATCATAACTGCTTGTTCATAACCATCATATAAAACTTTTGTTAAATCTTCTGATGGATGTTCAATGACTTTTAAAGCAAGAAAATAAGCTAATTTTTCATTTCCCTTCACTGAATCTACAAAAGATTGAATGGTATCATTTTGTGTTTCATAATCTTTTAATAATTCCATTCTTTTTTGTACATATTCTTTGGTTTCTTGTTCAGTTAAAGATTGAAAATACTCATTTTGTACACCTTTAAAAATGACTCTAAAAGTGATTAATTCATACAACTTTTCTATCGTTTCTTGCGTCATTTCCATGCCTTTTTTATAGGCTTCACTAAAACGATCCTTTAAACTATTTAAATAAAAGTGTTGCGTGATTGGAGAATATCTTTCAATAGATAACAAAATTTCTTTCGCTATTAATTGATTTTGTCTTTTTAATTCTTCGCTGATAGAAATGTTTGAAACTTCATTTAAATATTGTTGCTTTAAGGATTTTATTTTTTCCTTATAAGCCATCATAAACTCTTTATCTTTAAATATTTTTTGTCTTTTTTGTTTCAACAATTGTCTTTTTTCTTTTTTCAAAAGACGAATTTCTTTATCTTTCTTTTTAATTTCTAAAGCAAGTTCTTTCTTTTCTTTTTTCGATTCAGCCGCAATTTTTTTGTTATACAATTCTACTCTTTCAAAAATGGCATCTTTTTTTCTTAGTGAATATTCTTCTTTTTGTTCAGCTGTCAAAGAAATCATTTGTCTTAATGTTTTCTTTTCTTGTAAAATTTGTAAATAGGAATCTTTCCCTTTTAAATAAGCAGCTTGTCGATTTAAAAATTGAACTAATCGATGATATCTTTTTATTTCTCTTTTGGTCAAAGTGCATTGTAAAGAAGAGAGTAAATCATCTTGATAAATAATACTTCCTTTTGAAATAAATCCATTTGATTCTAACATCCCTGTGAAGGTTTTTGTTAAAACAGATTTACCAGAGCCAGATTCTCCAACTATGGCTAAGGATTCATTTTCATAAATATCTAAGGAAACTCCTCGAATAGCCGTTAAAATTCTTCCACGAACATTAAACTTAACTTCAACATCTTTTAAAGATAAGAGTACTTTTTTTTCTTCACTCATCTTTGTCCCTCCTTACATATGTGTTTTTGGGTCTGATGCATCTGCTAAATTTTGCCCAATAATGTATAAACTAACGGTAATGACCGATGAAACAATAACTGGTATCCAAAACAAATGAGGATGAGAATCCATGTATTGTTGATTATCGTTAATTAATTTACCTAAAGAATTTTTAGAACCTAACCCGATTTGTAAGTAAGATAGGAAAACCTCTGTAGAAATATAAGACGGAATTTCACTTGCTGTAATGGTTACAATTACAGAAGTTAAAAATGGTAAAATATTTTTCGTAACCATTCTTAATATTGGAGTCCCCAAACAACGAGAAGCCAAATTATATTCACGGTCACGAATGATAATGACTTGCGTACGGATAAAATAGGCTACTCCTAACCATCCGGTGATAGTCATCGCAGCAACAAAGGACCAAAATCCTGTTCCGACAATCGCCACAAAAACGGTAATAAACATTAAATAAGGAATATTAGAAATAATGTTATAAACTTCTTGCATGATTTTATCAACAATTTTGGAATATCCCCATAATGCTCCAACGATAATTCCTACTGTAATATTGATAGTTGCACAAACAAAGGCCAAAGCCAATGAGGATTGTGCACCTGCCCATAAAGCATCAAATAAAGGCTCTCCATATTTACCCGTTCCAAAAACCCAACGCAAATCAAAGCCATAAGTAGCAATCGCTTGTTTTGGAGTTAAGTAAGCTAATTGTTCATATTTTCCGTAATTAATACTAATCCAATTGTCTATATCATAAGGTCTAAAAATAGGATAGATAAAAGACATAATTAAAATTAAAACGACTAATCCTAAAACGATATAATTCACAGGATTTCTAAAAAAGCTTCTGCCAACAGATTTCCAATAAGAATAACGAGGAGCAGTAATCTTTTCTGAATTAATTGTGCTATTATCTACTCTAACAAATAATTCTTGAGGAATATTTTGAATTTGATTTTGTTCCATTATTTACGACCTCCTTTATCTGCAAAAGAGATTCGTGGATCGACAATCGCCATCAAAACGTCTCCTAATATTAAAGCAGTAATCGATAAAATAGCATAGAAGAAGGTTAAACCGACAAGCATTCCGTTATCAGTTTTTTCAATGGCATCGGTGAATAATTTACCAACCCCAGGAATACCAAATATCCGCTCCGTTAATAAAGCTCCGGTCAAACTTCCAAGTAATCCACCTGGAATATTATGTACAATAGGAATGACTGCGTTTTTAAAAATGTGCTTGTTAAAAATTTCTAATTCACTCAGCCCTTTTGCACGAGCAAATTTGACATAATCACTATTCATTTGGTCAATCATATAACGACGAATCCAAGACATTAAACTACCTATAGATGGCAAGGCCAAACAAATAACAGGTAAGATATATGCCACCCACTGTGGACCTGTTGCCAGTTGTAATTGTGTTGGAAGACCTGCATTAAATCCAATTCTTCTAAAAATATAAATATAAGCTAAAGATGGAACTGCCATAATAAAGATAATATAACAAATTCCTATTTTATCAATCAACTTTCCTTTATGTTTAGCCATTAAAATACCTATCGGCACCCCAATGACATATGCGGTTATCGTTGCAATAATTCCAATTAAGAAAGAAAATCCCATCATTGACTTACCTTGACGAACTTCTGGACAACTAGAATAATATCCTTGATACCGTTCTAATTCTTGATCAGTTGGAGAAGAATTAATTTGGCACGCATGGAAATTAACTCGATGGGTGTTTTCAACCACTTCTCCATTAGGATAAGTGACATCCTCCACAATCGGTTCAAGTTGAGAGTCCGTCATGACTTCAACTGTATCTTTTCCATAAGACAATGATCTGCCTAAGTTAATTGTAATCCAATTTTGATGAATAAAAGGAAACTTATTGTCAAAATACAATAAATATTGGTTTTTGCATCCTGAACATTTTATAGCGGGAACATTGTTCATATCCTTTTCAAAACGAATATAAGTATCCATTTGAATTGGTTTTTCTCCCTGTCTTTCTAGTTCTTCATTGACTGTCTTATAATAATTTTTACCATCAAAAAAGAAAATTTGTTTAAAAAATTCCCACAAACGAACAAAGGTTGATTTAGACTTATAAGCAAATAAAATGCCACTTCCACCCACTGCTAACTGAATACGTTCTGGATTTTCAGGCGTTTCATCAACATTTTCATTAGCATTTAAATTCATAGTTTCTAAAGGAGTGTCTACATCTTCTTCAGAAGTTGATACATCATTTTCATCATCTACCCAAACATCGGCTGGAACTGGATCTTTTCGCATTATTTTATAGCCATAAGATTCGTATAATTCTATAAACTCAGCAATTTCAGGAATATCGCTATCAATTAAATAAGTCCGTGGCTCTTGCATACAGTTTTCATAATCGCCAGGAATTAAATTACTTGTTGTAATTTTACAATAACTTTCTTTACTTGTAAAAACTTCTTCAATATTGATACAATTTTTATATTCTTCGCTATCCTCATCTTCATATTTGATTCGACAATAGTTACGATAATTGTATGTTTCCACATATCCATAATTTTGCCAAACCTCATAGGTAAAAGTGATTCGGTCATTATTGATATTTTTATTAAAGCCATCTTGTTTTGTAACTAAAGCATCACGATCCATCAATGAATAAATCAAAACAATTGTTAAAATCATGACTGCAACTAAAGAAAGTAGCGATCTTAAAATACGATTTAAAATATATTTCCCCATGCAATGATTTCTCCTTTCACAACAGAGAAAAAAGAGGGCAAGGCGGGTTTCCCCTTAGCCCTCTAAAATATTGTTGAAAATTACCAAAGTCCAATTACTTTAGTCATATAACCAGCACCACCTGGAACCATTGTTTCCAAGAAAGTTGCAGGATCTCCATAATCAGGAATCCATCCAGAACCATAGTAGAAGTCATAATTTGCTTCTGCGCCAGTTGCTGCTAGATATGTCGAAGCTAAATAAGATGTTTGATTTGGTGCTTCAACAGCATTAATCGTAACTTGAGATCTTCCGAAAGTAGATTCAACTGCTGCTTTCAAAATTTGAATACCGATTTGATCAGGAGAGTTTTTCATATAGACAACGTCAATTTGAATTGGGAAAACTGCTTCCATTGCTTCTCTTCCGCCAAATTCATCTGCATAAGTAGATAGTAATTCTTCTTTTGCAATCTTATAGTATTCATAAGCGATATCAACATCATACCATCCATCGACACCATCTTGTACATTGATAGTTTCATTTAAAGGGTCTCCGTTTTTATCGGTCCAACCATGTGCTTCATTTGACGTTTCTAAAATTTGGTTGAGTTTATCTTGAACAATATCTCCATATGGTGTACGTGCATCATATCCACCATATGCTTCTGGTAAGTTAACAAAGTTTGGATCACCAAGCATATTTCTTAAATTATTTTCTCTTAATTCTTCACCATTTGTATTAGCATTCCAAGAAGCTTTGTCAATTGCATGTAAGAATGCTTTTCTAAAGTTTTTATTTAATACAGCATATTTTGTTAAAGCTTTTGCTGCATCATTTTTTGGAGAAGCAACTTGTCCTTTAGATAAAGAGTAAGTTCTACGATTCAAGTTAAATGCTCCATAGAATGTACCAGCAGAAGTGTCTTGTTTGTAAATGTATTCTGCATAATTTTCACGAGCTAAAGCTAATGTATCTGTACTTAAACTGATTCCTGCGTATGTTCCGTCAATGACTTGTTGAAAATACAACATTTCATCAGTATCTTGTGTATAAACAAGGTTAATAGAGTCTAAGGTAACGTTTTCTAAATCCCAATAAGAAGTGTTTTTAGTATAAGTAATCCCTTGAGAAGCAGTTAAATTTGTTAAACGATAAGCTCCATTGTATAAAATACTTTCAGGATCGATAATTCCATAAGAATAACCAGCTAACATTTTCGCTCTAGCAAATTCATCAATACCGAATGCTCCACCTTTTGAAAGGAAGAAATTACGATTCATCGGTTGGAAAATAGAGAAAGTCAATAAAGATTCAATATAAGGAACTTCTCTAACAAAAGAAATTTGAATCGTATGTTCATCTAAGGCTTTAATTCCTACATCATTGAAATCGTCTGTTTTTCCAGTAGAATAATCGCTTGCGCCTACTACAATACTATTGACGATGTCTTCTGATCCACCTTTAGCGTCTAATAAATGTTGGAAACCTGCTAAGAAATCATCAGCAGTCACATAGCCATAAATTTCTCCATTGTTTCTAACCCAAGGTACATTTTCTCTTAATGCAATCGTGTACACTGTTTTATCTTCATTTGCTTCTAAAGATAAACCTAAAGCAGGAACGATGTCTCCAAAACGATCGTGTTCAAAAAGTCCATCAACTAAATTTGTTGTAACTTCAGAGTCTCCAGCATGAGAAGTAGCTAAATAGTCTAAAGTTTCTGGCATTGAAGAAAAGATGGTTGTATAGTTAGTGTAATAATCTGTAATACCCCAACTTTCTAACAATTCTTGTTCTTCTTGATTGAAAGCTTCTTTTGTATGAGTTTCATCCCATCCTCTTTCAACAGCGTCTTTCCAATTTTGTTTTAAAGTATCGCGATATTCTGTCAAAAGCAACTCGTTGTTGTCTTTTTTAATGATTTTATATCCTTTGTACTTACTAGAATCAGATCCATATCTAGCATAAGGCCCGCAATATGGAAGTACACGTGACAATCCATAACGTCCACCTTCTGTTGTCATTGGTAACAAAACAGCAGCATCTAACAAATATGCTTCAGCATCGGCAAATTTGACGAAACGCTCAGCATTATTTGTGGATGAATGGGCTTCGTTAAATAGTGAATTGTATTGAGGTAATACTGCACGATAAACATCACTATCTTTAAACTCAGGAACTGTTACGTTGCTATCATCTTTTTTGCTTTTATCACAACCTGTCAAACACAAAGCTACCATCGCAAAAGCTGATAAAATCATCATTCTTGATTTTTTCATGTTTTCTCCTCCTATATTTTTAATAAAATTTTTTTATTTAAAATATACCTCTCTTTTCAGCGAAGAATATTTTATAGTATTTTATCTCTTTTTTTTTGTAAAGTCAATATAATTTTTTGGTCGTGCATTTTGGGTTCTTTTCAAATAGTAGAAAAAAGAGTTATTAAATAACTCTTTTCAGTCTTTTTTAGCGAAATAGTTCTTCAAAAAAATATGTTTTTTCCACCTTTGGTTCATAATCAAAAGAATACAAAATGCCTTTCATACAGCAAACACCATCCTCATCTAAAGATAATGTTAAAACATAATTTTGATAATTGGCTTTTACTAGTTCGCTTGAAAATAAATCAAAAGAAGTAGAGAGTTTTTCATCCGTTTTCGTAAAAGTGTTTTCAGCGATTTTTTCGTAAATTTCTAACATTTCTTTCTTTACTTTATTGCATTGCACATAGACGTCTTTTCGATTTGGATTTGCAACAATTTGATAATAAATTGTCGTATGTTCTTGTATAGTATCTTTAAAAGGAATAAATCCTCCTAAAAACAAGCTGGTTGCAAAAAAGATGGTTCTTTTTGTCATTTTCATCACCCATAAAAAGGGTTGACGAAAATTTGTCAGTTATACCGATTTCGTTTTAATTTTATTTCCTTCTGTTTCTTTTATTTTAGATATCAACATTTTTTTAGCTAGTCGTTTTAACCCTCTAGCCCCATATTGTTTTCCTTCTTGTTGATTAGCAATCTCTTTTGCCATTTCATCAAAACTAGCAAATTCATAGTGTGCTTTTTTAGCATATTCTTGCAAATAATCTTTAGCTAATTGAATACATGTATCTTGATCTAACAAGTTAAAATAAACAATACAATCGATGCGATTTAAAAACTCTGGACGGAAATGATTGCTGACGACTGAATGAATATCTTCTTGGGTTACTTGATTATCGACATAGCCAATTTTGTTTTTATGAAACATTTTTTCATTAAAGCCTAAGTTAGAGGTCATAATAATAATCGTATTTTTAAAATCTACTCTTTTTTTACTAGATTCATAAAAATATCCTTCATCAAACACACTTAAAAAGATATCTAATACATCTCGATGTGCCTTTTCTACTTCATCTAAAACGACGACTGAATGAGGATTTTTGCGAATATGGTCAACTAATAAACTTTGTCTTTCAAAACCGACATACCCTGGTGGTGAACCAATAAGTTTTGTAACTGAACTAGGTTCACTATATTCTGACATATCAAGCTTAATATATTTATCTTTATTGCCAAAATAATTTAAAGCGATTTGTTTGGCTGTTTCTGTTTTGCCCACTCCAGTTGGCCCTACAAATAAAAACACTCCTAAAGGTCGATTTTCGTCATTAATTCCCATCTCAATGTAACTAATTTGTTCAATAATCGTATTGATTGCTTCATTTTGCCCAATCAATATTTGCGATAAACTTTTCTTTAAAGCTTGTGCCTTATTTCCTTTTTCAATTTTTACTTTAAACAAATCTTCAATGACATCAATGATATTTTTTTCTTCTAATTGTGTTTGTTTTTTATTTTTAGCTCGCACACTGGCGATGTCTAATACATCAATTGCTTTATCAGGAAAATAACGATCACAAACATATAAATCACAGTAATTGACGATTTTTTTTAAAATTTCATCACTGATAGCAAGATGATGAAAATTTTCAAATTGCCCTTTGATTCCTTGTAAAATATGTAAAGTTTGTGTTAAAGAGGGCTCTTCTATTTTTACGACTTGAAATCTTCTTTCTAATGCTTTTTCCTTTTCAAATATTTTTACATATTCATCATAGGTTGTGGCTCCAATACAACCAATTTCTCCTTTCGATAAATATGGTTTTAAAATGTTGCTAGCATCAATGGCGCCTTCTGCTCCTCCAGCGCCAATAATATTATGAATTTCATCAATAAATAGCAAAGCGTTTTCGTCATCTTTCACTTTTTTTATAATTTTCTTTAATTTGTCTTCAAATTCCCCTCTATATTTCGTTCCGGCAATAATGCCAGAAATATCAATTTCATAAATCGTTTTATCTTTTAAAGCTTCTGGAACATTTCCCGTATTTAAAAGAGAAGCTAAATATTCCACGATTGCTGTTTTTCCCACCCCTGGATCTCCAATTAAAATGGCATTAGGCTTTTGTTTTCTAAGCAATGCTTCGATAAGTAAATTTAATTCTTTTTCACGTTCAATTAATACTGGTGGATTTTTTAAAGCTTTTGCATTTAAATTAATCAAATCAGGAATTCCATCTAATTCACTTTGTTTTTTGGATTGCTTTTTTAACTCTTCTGCCACTTTTTTTATGGGAACATTTGCTTTTTTTAACATTTCTAAAGCAATGTTTTCTTCCATTTCTAATAGACATATACTTAAGGTATCAATAGAAACACGATCTTCGTTTCTTTTTTTACCATAAATAATTGCGGTTTCAATTAAGGTTTTCATCGCAAGTGTATATTCCATATAAAAAGGTTGAGTTTGTTTTTGTCCAAATAATTCAACTAATTCTTCTTGAAAAACATTTGCTGTAACATTATAACTTTCTAAAATATTTTTTATCTTCGCATCTTTTATTTTTAATAAGGCGAGTAAAAGATGTTCTGTACCAACACTATTATGACCAAAATCAAAAGCTAAACTTTCTGCTAACGCAATTGCTCTTTGCGCTTTGTCATTAAATCTACTCAACATTTTTCTATCACCATCCATTAAAGTTCCACTACTTTATCATATTAATTTTTGACTATAAATATTATAGGTATTTATAAAAAAATAATCGTTTTTTTTAATGGTATTTTTTGGAAACAAAAAAACGTGATTTTCTCACGTTTTAAATAATTTCAATGGTGTAAGAACATTCAAATTCTTGATTTGGTTCTAATTCCAATAGTCCCTTTTCTTCAAGAGAAAGGACATATTTTTTAGAAATTCCATTCCATGGTTCAAAGCAAACAAAAGGAGCATTTACTTTTAAAGGAGCCCATAAAGCAAGTTTTTCAAACTCTTTAAAATAAAAACGAATTTTTTTGGGATTCTTTTTTGATTTCAACTCAATATAATTAGATGCCAACCCTTTCATTACAAAAGCATCGGGATTAAACATTTTATATTTTAAAGGAATGATTTTTTGTTGATTTAAAAATGGTTCCGTTTCAGCCGATAAATAATTTCCATTCAACTTTGTTTTTTCAACCGTTTCTACCTTTTCAAACTCTAAATAATAATCGTCATATTTTTCATTTGGATATAAAGGAGCTTTAAATGCTGGGTGTCCACCCACCATATAATACATTTTTTCATTTCCTGTATTTTTTACTTTAAAAGAAACTTCTATGGCATTTTGAAATAAAACATAAGTTACAAAAAATTGAAAATGAAACGGATAACATAAAAATGTTTCTTCATCATCTTCTAATAAATAGGTTAAAGAATTAGCCGTTTGTTGGTATTCTACAAATTCTTTATTCCTAGCAAAACCATGTGTCGGTATTCGATATTCTTGGTTTTTATAAGTATACTTTTGGTCGGCAAAACGACTTATAATTGGAAATAAAATAGGTGATCTTCTTGCCCAAAATTGAGGATTCCCATCATGTAGACGACTAATTTGATCTTTGTCAATAATCGTCTTTAATTCTGCACCTAAAGAATCAACTTGAATGGTCAAAAAATCATTTTTTAAAGTTTTTAGCATACTTTTACTCCTTACATCAAAATTAAAGCGGTAATTCCTAAAATCAAAGTCACTCCACTAATAATCATAATAACATAAATTCTTTTGTCTTTTCTTAAGTAATAATCGACATGAATAACTGCCATAAATAACAGCATAACCCCAAAAAATACAAAACGAATAATTAAATTTGTGCCTTGTTTAATATCTGTTAATTGAGGAGACTTCGCTACGACAATTAAAAAGATATTAATTAGACAAAAAATTACTAACATGACAATGTTGCGAATAAAATCTCTTTTTTCTTTTTTCATAACTTACAAATCCAAATTTTCAAAAATGACATTATCACATTCATTTTTCACTTGTTGATAAATTTCATCATTTAAAACTGTCCATACGAGTAATGGCGCTTTTAAACTTCGCAACACTTTAACAGTATAATAATTTCTTCCTGGCCAATTATAAGAAATAAAATGGGGTCTACCAATCACATTACTGAATAAATTAGTAAAAAGGAATCTTCTCAACCATTTGATTTGTTTGTTTCCCATATAATTAAAACAAAGTTGTCCTCGAGGTACTTCAGGAGCATTCTTTTTAAACCATTTCAAACTATAAGGATCAAATGCTTGCATCACATATCTTCCTTTATAATTTTTTAAAATCGGATAAGCGGCCTCTTCTAGTTTTCCATTTAAAGAATTTTTAAATTCAATGAGTAATCCTACTTGGTCATGTACTAAATCTAAAAATTCTTCTAATTCCATCATTACTTCTTTTCCACCTAAAAGGGGGCATTGTTTTAGTTCCTCTAAGGTCATATCATAGACTTTTTTATCTATTCCACACATTCTTTTTAAATCTTCGTCATGAAAGACGACAACGCGATGGTCTTTTGTTAAATTCAAATCAATTTCAATGTGGTAATTGCGTTCAATTGCTCTTAAAAAAGCTATTTTTGAATTTTCAGGAATTTCTTTATTTCCTTTATGATATCCTCGATGAGCAATAGGACGTTGCAACAACCATTGAAAATCGTTTAATTTTTTTGTCTTTCTTCCTGGCAGTAACATTATAAATAAAATCAACATACAGATTAAAACAATCCCTACAACTACTCCAAAAAGAATTAATAATACTTCAATAATGAACATTCTTTCACTTCCCTTTTATTTGCTAAATACATTCACTTTGTCTAACAAAGCATAAATTGGAATTTTTACATTATTTAAACTCATTTGTTTTTGGCTCCATTTCATAGTAGGTAAACTTTCTTCAATATTTCCCACAATGGAACCACCGGTAATTGGAAAAACTTGTCCTTTTTTATTGTGATAATAAGCAAAGCGAATTTCACTGCCAAAATCGCCTGTCAATAAATCAACACTGAAATCAGATAAAGAAATGATTTCTAAATAAGAAATGCCATTTAATTCTGAGTCCATTAAAGTCCCAGGTTCAACCACAAAATTTTGATATTTCCCATTGACTGGGAAATGTAAGTATTGAGATTTTTGATTTGAACCCCATAAGTTTTGCACTTTTCCTTGTTGAATAATTTTTAAAGACTTTAAAGAAACCCCATCATTATCATAAATCGTATTTTTAGAAGAACTAGGTAAAATAGGTTCTAAAGTAATGGTTAATTTATCCCCAGTTGCTTGTTGTTTGTATAATTCTTTGCCGATATGATAGTCAGAATAGCGATTATAAATTTGATCGACACAAGTTTTTTCAACAAAATAAGAAAATAATTCTTTTAATGCTTCTTCTTTCATCATTACTTTAATTTTCTTTTCTTCAATTCCTTTTTTAGTAGCAATGGCTCTATTTTTTGCTTCAACCAATAAATGGTTTACAACAGAAGGAATAAAATCCGTTTTTAAGGCATCAAATTCATAAAAACGATGAAATTCTATTTCTTCAGCATTAGGATGATCTTTCCAGGTGACAACTAAGTCTATTTGACCATAACTTTTAGAATAAGAAAACTCTTGTTCTAAAGCATTTAAAAAGTGATTTTTTTCATAAAACACATAGATTTCTGATGAATTGACATATCCATGATCAAATTTATCAGCTTCAAAAATATTATCTGCAATTTGAAAACATAAATCTTTTAAGGATTTTTCATCAAAAGTAATTTCTCGATTTCCTGTTTTAGATACTTGTTTTTTTACTAATTCATAAGAGGGATTAAGGGATAAACTTGTCAAAAATTCTGTTTCTGATAATTTGTTTTGAATTTCCTCTTCGGTCATTGTTGGATGCAATACACATTGAGCTTCTCCCAATAGTGCTTCACCATGAATCGTATGTTCTTTATACAAAGTAACTTCATAATCATTGGTGTGAATCGCACGATTCATGTCTAAATGTTGTTTGATGAAAAACAACTGATATCCATACACTTCTTTTTGTTCAATTTTCCACCCTTTTAAAGATGTCATTTGGGATAAAATTGTTTTTAATTTTGCTATCATCCTATATTCACCTTAACCTTTAAATAAGGACCACCATCAGCGGTCTTTACTTTTTCTTTGTCCCCTTTGCAACAATATCCAGATCCTGATAATTCAAAATCATGACTTGATAAAGATGCGGATTGTAATATTTCTAACACATTTCCACTCATATAAATAGGTGAAAAAACTTTAGAAGTAATCTTTCCATCGATAATTTCTTTACCAATCAGTGCGATGACTTGCATTCCCCAATTTTTAGGATCTTCCATTCCACTATAAGCATTTGAGACTAATATTCCTTTTTTTATAGTGGCTATCATATCATCTAAATTACTCTTTCCTCTTTCAAAGTAAGTAGTTGTCATTCGGGTGTATGCTTTTCTTTTATAGGATTCTCTTTTGCCATTTCCTGTCGGCGTCATATTTAATTTAAGAGCTGATAAAGTGTCTGCAATTCCAGTTTGTAAAATACCATTTTTAATGATTAAAGTGTCTTGTGCTAAAATCCCTTCATCATCAAAAAAGTAAGATGAACTATTTTCAAAAGGAACGGCCCCGTCGTGCATATTAATGATTTCAGAAGCCACTCTTTTTCCTAAATAATGCTTTGCCTTTGCTCTATTTTTCACAAACATATCCATTTCTACGCCATGACCAAAGGCTTCGTGTGCAATGATTCCAGAAATATCAGGAGTGGTGATAATCTCATATTCTCCTAAAGTTGGCTTTTCGCTATCTAACAAAGCGCGTCCGTCTTTGATTAAACCATGTGCTTTTTTATCTAATTCTTTTAAAACACCACTCATAGTAACATCAGATGCTGTTTCAAAATTTGTTTTAGTTACGTCGTTTCGATTTAATATAACCGATAGACGTCCATTAGCCCAATAATAGACTTGTTCTAAATCTTTTTTTGCAGATAAAAAGATTTTAGAAATTGTTAAAAACTCTAATTTACAAGCAGCATGAATGACATATTCGCTTTCTTCAAAAGTGTGTTCGACCATTTTATTGCCAAAATGAACTAATTCTTGTAAAGTATAGGTCTTATCTTTGTTTAATCGTGAAAAAGATTCTTTCATCTCTTGTTCTTGTAACAAGGGATATTCCGTTTCTTTTAAATAAATGGATTTATCAATGGAATCTTTTATATCTAGTTGCTCTACGATTTGATTAAAAAGATCTTTTATACTGCTGGATTCAATTTGATTGAAAGAAAATTCGCTATAATATTTGCCATTATAAACGCGAACAACAAATCCTCTTTCTTGCATGGGATGATCAATAATTTTTTGTTCTTTTTCACTGACTTCAATCAATTTTCCCACACTATCGCAGCCTAAAATAGATACATAAGTATATTTAGCACTGAGCATTTGGATTAATTTTTGTAAAAGTGGTTTACTTTGAGTCAAATAATTTGAAAAAGATTCCATATAAACACCTTCTTTAATTGATTTGTTTCAATTCATACAAAATTCCATGGAAATCATAAGGGTGACGTGGAAGTAAAAGACCTACGTTCATTAATTCTTGTCCCGTATAAATTTCTTTGGTTTGTACATCTTGATATAATTTATGGACTTGCAATCCTTTTAATTTGAGCCAGTCAAATTCATTTGTTGCTCCATTTAAAATGCGAACGTACATGACAAAGATTTGTTTTTTATTTTTGCTTACAAAACTCCAAGCGCAATCTTTGCCTTCAAAAGGATTGCGTAAGCGATAAAAATCGCTTGAATAAAGACATTTTCGAATCTTTTGATACAATTTTGTCTGTTCTTTTACCATTTTTCTTTCTTCAGAAGTGAGAACTTGTGGATTAAGTTCATATCCAAAATTTGCAGACATTGCAACAATTCCTCTTGTATAAAAAGGAGTCACTCTGCCTGTTTGATGATTAGGAACAACGGATACATGGCCAACCATTGTCGTTGGTGGATAGACTAAAGAAGTGCCATATTGAATGAATAATCGTTCAATGGCATCTGTGTCATCACTTGTCCAAATCTGAGGAGTATAATAAAGAACTCCTGGATCGACTCTTCCTCCACCACCTGAACATCCCTCAATTAAAACATGAGGATACTTACTCGTTAATGTATCTAAAATATAATACAATCCTAAAACATAGCGATGGCATAATGAAGGATCTTGCGTTTCCGTTATGTTTCGATTAAAATCCCACTTAATATAAGAAATAGGCGTACTTTCAATCAATTGACTGATACTATCAATAATATATTGACAAACTTCTTTTTTTGATAAATCTAAAACGAGTTGACAACGAGAAACGGCATGCTCCCGATTATCAATGCGAATAGCATACTCTGGATGAGCACGATATAATTCGCTATCAATGGAAATCATTTCAGGTTCAAACCATAACCCAAATTGCATTCCATTTTCTTTTGCCATTTGCGCTACTTTTGTTAATCCCCCTGGCAATTTTTCTAGATTGACTTTCCAATCACCTAAGGAACATTCATCATTATTTCTTTTACCAAACCAACCGTCATCTAACACAAAAGTTTCAATGCCTAATCCTTTGGCAGAACGAATTAAAGATGCTAATTTTTCTTCATTAAAATCAAAATAAGTTGCTTCCCAATTGTTGACAACAATAGGGTGATAGTAATGTCTTTTAATTAATCGTTCATTATATAAATCATGAAATGTTTGTGACATCCCATTTAATCCTTGATAAGAATAAACCATAACCACTTCAGGAGTATCAAAACTTTCATTTGGTAGTAAATCCCAAGAAAAGTCAAATGAGCCCATTCCCATTTGTACTCTTGTCGTTTCTCTTTGGTCCACTTCTATTGCACCTTCAAAATTACCACTATATACTAAATTGACACCATAAACTTCGCCTTGATCCTCATTTGTATCTTTTCTCAATAAAGCAAAAAATGGATTGAGCATATGACTAGAGGAGCCTCTTCTGCTTTCAATTTTTGTAATCCCGTGTCGTAAAGGTGTCACTTCAATATGTCGTTCTTTACAATGTGTACCGTGTAATTGTAAAAAGCGATATTCTTTATCATGCATATCAAAACTACATGAAGCACATTTTTTTATTTTTAAATGCTGACTTCCATGATTAAGGAGTCGAACAAAACGAGTTAAAACATTGCGGTCATGATAAACCGTATAATATAGACAGGCTTCTAGTCGTAAAACATCATCAAACAAGTGAATGACTAAAGTTTGAGTTTCATCCTCTTGACTTAAACAAGAAGGCATTCCAGTAATTGTCGGTTTATGATTTAAAATTTCATAATTTTGATATTTAAAATCCGTAATTCTAGAACCATTTTCTTGCTCTATCATTACAGCTGGTATGCGAAAATCACCATAACCAAAAGATGGAAATTCTTGTGGCATGGTATCTAAACTGACACTTCTATTTTTAAAAAAAGCCAAAGGAGATGGTGAAAAGCCCAATTCTCGCGTTACATTGCGCCGACTTGGGTGAACCATTTGAACTTTCTTTCCATAGTAAAGATGCGTTAAATATTGGTCATAAGCAATTCCAATAATATAACTGTAATCTTTTCCTTCTAAATGGAATGTTTTTTCTTCTTTATTAAAAATAATGGACATAATTTTTTACTCCAAGTTAAAATTTCTTTAAAATATTTTGAATATATTGAATAGTGTCAATGATATCCTTTTCTTGTTTTTCTCCTTCAATTTCCCGTTCAATGGTTAACGGTCCACGATAATTTAGTGCATGTAATTTAGAAATAATACATTCAAAATCAACTCGACCTTCACCTACTTTTGTTTCATGTCCTAATTCATTTCCGTTTGTAGGATATAATCCGTCTTTGACATGTACACCAGTAATATATTTTCCAAAAATATCAACAGCATCTTGAGGATTTCCTTTTCCATACATCAATAGGTTTGCAGGATCAAGGTTAATACCGATGTTGTGATATCCTCTCGCATTCAAATCATCAATGCAACGTAAAACCGCAATTGGCGTTTCTTCTCCTGTTTCAAAACAAAACTTAATACCTATTTGGTTACAATAGTCTGCAACAATGCTTAATGCATCTAAAAAGCTATTGTATTCTTTAGAATTTGGAATTTCAGGCATAAATCCAACGTGTGTTGTCATGTTATCTACGCCAAGCATTTTACAAAAATCGGCTTCTTTTTTTAGGCAAGCAATTCTTGCTTCTCTCCATTCTTCTGGAACGATTCCAATAGTGTAAGGGCCTTTTGTAAAATTCCATTCGGTTGGTCCAACATTCCAACCTCCCCAAATACCAGAAATAGTTACTTTATCTCCCAATAATTCTTTTACTTTTTTTGCATTTTCAGGAGTGCAAATATCGGCATTCCAGCAACTCAATTGGATTTCTTTTACACCAATTTTATCTAATCTTCTTGTTCCATTTTTTAAAACACTTTCTAAACTTTCTATAACGCCAATTTTTAAATCATACATATGATCTCTCTCCTTTTTTTACCATTTTAAGTTTACCATAATCAATATTGTATAACAATATTAATTATCTTCTTTTTTTTGTTGAATTATAACTTGAAACCTCATAAGAAATAAAAAAAAAGTATTTTGTAATGTAATAAAGATTACTTATAAATTGTTTTTTTCTTTTTTGTTGTATTTAATTTGTCAAATTACACAAAATTTGCAATTTAAAAGATAAATGTATATAATTTGAATGGAAAAAAAGACAAAAGAAAAGAAAGGAGAAGAAAAGTGAATAAAGAAGAAATGAACAATCGCATTCAAGAAAATGTTCAACCCAAATATAATCGAGAAAAAAATTTAAACGAAATTAAAGAAAACTTAACGTTTACAGATGAAAAAGAAATCATGGAAAACATGATAACAGAGAAACAAAACCAAACAAAAAAGATACGATGGATAGCCTTATTTTCAATTATCTTTGCTTGTATTATTTTGATAGGATCGAATTGTATCACTTATTTTGCTTCATCTAATAATAAAGAAGTTTTAGTCAGAGATAAAAAACAAAATATAGTAGAAAATTATTTTATTGAAAATGAGTTTGAAAATTATTCATCTTTCGCAAGAGTTTCTATCCATGCTAACAACGAAATCGAGTTTTCTCTTTATCAAGGTGAAAAAAATAATATAATAAGGTATGTTTACTATATGGGAGCTTTATTTGTAAATCAAAATACTCAATTAAAGGCAGAAGTTACCGATAATATTCATAACGTTAATTTAATTAAAGAAAAGGAAGATCAATATACAATAGGAGAATTAATGCTAGAAAATATAGAAGAAGGCAGTCAACTCACAATAAAATTTTATAAAAACGAAGAATATATAGAAGAAAGAGAAGTTATTATATAAAAAAAAGAGGAAGAAAAAATGGAACATGTGTTAATAATTACAATGCTTTTAGGAATTAATGGACAAAATTATATTGAACCAACAAAAGTTCAAGAACCAAAAGAAAAACTACTAGAAAAAATAGAATTTGAAAACTTTGAGATATCGCCTATGTCTTTATCAGAAGAAATAGGAAGTACAAATACAGATAAAGTAGAGATTAAAGTACTATGTGATTATGAAGAATTTCATTATGACATGATTGATAACGAAAAAACAATTGAAGAACAAAGAGAAGAATTGTTTGCTCAAGGAAAAGCCCATCATAGCCAACACAATCAACAAATTATTAATCAGTTAGACACCAGTGAAATGGATAATTTATATGTATCGAGTTATTCCCCTTATTTCACCTATGAGTCAACAATTGATGAAATAAGTGCAAATGATTATGAACAATTGTATGAGTTAGCCAGTTGTTCCTATGTAGAAAAAATCTATGTCAGCCCTGAACATGAATATCAATCTATGTTAGAAGATGCAACAGAAGCCATAGGTGTGTATGATTATATTGAAACAGGCGACTTAACAGGGGAAGGAGTAGTTGTAGGAGTACTAGAAACAGGTATAGTAGATAAAGATCATAATAATTTCAAAAATATTGATTTAACCGTTAGAAATGAATGGTATTATATTGAAACTGTAACTGCCCATGCAACCCAAGTAGCATCCATCATCGCAAAAATGGCACCTGATGCTAAAATATTAAGTGTAGAGTTATCAGGAAATGCAGTTAGTGAAGTCGATTGGATGTTAGATAGAAATGTCAATGTTATTAATTTAAGTTATGGAGAAAAAAATCCGACAGGAAAGTATAATTCTGATTCTGCTTATATGGATTATATTGCTAATACTTATCGTGTAACTATAGTTGCTGCTGTAGGAAATAATGGAGATAGTACAGGCTATGTATCTAATCCTGCTTTAGGGTATAATGTCATAGGCGTTGGATCTTGTGCCTCTTTTAATAGTTCAGCTCTTTACTGGTCATCCTATAAAGAAGATTCTACCCTCCCAAATAAACCTAACGTCGTTGCTCCTGGCTATGCGATTGAAGTTGAGCCATTCGGAGTTTTTGAAGGAACAAGTTATTCAGCCCCGATTGTATCAGCATGTGTAGCATTACTTATGGAAGTAAGAGCAGATTTAAAACTCCATCCAGAATATGTATTAGCATTAATGATGAATAATGCAGAAG
>UMAM01060964.1_pt1 | contig 57589 bp, 48 predicted proteins | sample 1963711 | NCBI WGS metagenome assembly UMAM01 (sample SAMEA4835916, study PRJEB28245) | human gut metagenome | biome: gut microbiome; material: fecal sample | place: Denmark | collected 2008
CCCCTTATGAAATAACTGATGAAATGTTAGAATTAGTTTCTGAAATTATGGAAAATTTAGGAAAACTAAGTGGAGTAAGTGAACTTGAAAAATTGCCCCGTCTTCGTAAGGTGAATAGAATAAAATCTATTCATTCTTCTCTTGCTATTGAAAACAACACGCTTTCAATTGAGCAAGTAACAGATGTTATTGACGGGAAACGAATTCTTGGACCAAAGGAAGATATTATTGCAGTACAAAATGCTAACTCGGCTTATCAAAAACTTGAAAATATCAATCCTTATAGTATTGAAGATATTTTAAAAATTTATGGCATAATGATGGATGGACTAGTAAGCGAAGCTGGAAAGATTAGATCGGGGCAAGTCGGAGTTTATAATCAAGAAGGAAAAGTTGTTCATCTTGCTCCACCAGCAAAGTTAGTTTTAGAGCAATTGGAACAACTCTTTGATTGGATGAAGGAGAGTTCAACAAACATGCTCATTAAATCTAGTATTTTTCATTACGAATTTGAATTTATTCATCCCTTTCGTGATGGGAATGGAAGAATGGGTAGACTTTGGCAAACCGCTCTTCTTAGTAGTTGGAAACCCATATTTGCTTGGATTCCAATTGAAAGTATTATAAAGAATTGTCAAGAAGAATATTACAATGCTATAACATTGTCAACAAGTCAAGCAAAATCTAATATTTTTATTTTGTTTATGCTAGATGTGATAAATAAAGCAATTAAAGATATCATAATAGATACAAGAAATCATTATAATCACATCAATAATCAAATTACTAAACTAATGATGGTGGTTGAAAGTTATCCACAATCAGCAACAGAACTGATGCAAAAATTAAATTTAAAATCTCGTGTGGGTTTTAGAAAAAATTACTTGCAACCTGCTTTAAATGCGGGGTTAATTGGCATGACTGAACCTAACAAACCGACCAGCAAAAATCAAAAATATTTCAAAATTTAAGTAGCAAATAAATTTCATAATATTGTTTGAATCCATGGATGAATATTATAAAACCGATAGGAAGGCAATAAGTATAAATTTACATTCGCTTTTGCTTTCATACCATTTTTCCTTACAAAGATAATCTTACTATTTGTCCTAAAATATGATATGATAATAAAAAAGTAGGGTGATAGGGATGATAAATCTTAGAGTACATACAGATAACACTTTTTTAACCAGTACGATCACCGTTTCTAAATTGATTCATTATTCTTTAAAATATCATTATACAGAAGCCGCAATTTGTGATGTTCACAATATGCATGGAGTTGCCGAATTTTACGAAGGATGCCAAAAAAATCAATTAAAGCCAATTATTGGTGTAGAATTTCAAGTGGCATTTGATGAAGAACAAATCTTCACTTTATTATTGTTTGCTAAAAATGAATTTGGATATCGGCAATTAGTTCGATTGACTTCGATGGTCAATCAATATCAAGTGACATTTTTAGAAAAAAAATATTTAAAAATGTATAGTCAGCATTTGATTTGTGTCGTTCCATCCGATAATACTTGCTTAAAAGAAAAAATCAGTCAACAGGAATTTTCTACACTCAATCAATGGTTTGATGCTTTAAAAGAGACTTATCAAGATTTTTATGTAGGTATTTATCGTTATCCTCATTGTGACCAAGCATATTTACAAACTTTAAAAGAGTGGCTTACTCAACGCAATGTTTTAACTGTAGCAATGCAAAATGCTTTTCATTTATCGCAAAAAGATACTTTAATTGTCAATCTTTTGGATTGTATTAAAAAACAAATTAAAGCCAATAAAGAGTTTTTAAAAGATCCAGCAATCGTAGAAGCCTTTTTTAAAAATCAACAAGATTTGAAGATTATGTATGATGAAGATGAACGAACGAATTTACAAAAAATGATTCAAAAAATCCAAGTTTCAATTCCTCATCTGCCGTTTGCTTTGCCAAAAGTATATACGGATCGTCCTCAAACCATTGAACTGATTCAAACGCAATGTGAAACTCGATTAAATCAATTAGGATTAAATCAAGAAAAATACCAAAAAAGATTACAAAAAGAATTACAAGTCATCGATCAAATGGGATTTGTAGATTATTTTTTAATTGTTGCTGATTATGTTCATTATGCTAAAACACATGATATCATGGTAGGCCCAGCAAGAGGAAGTGCAGGTTCTTCTTTAGTGGCTTATTTATTAGATATTACCTCTATTGATCCACTTCCTTATCAGTTAATATTTGAACGTTTTTTAAATGTTGCAAGAGTTTCTATGCCTGATATTGATATCGATTTTTTAGATGTGAAACGAGATCAAGTCATTGATTATTTAAAAGAAAAATATGGGTTTCACCATGTCAGTCATATTGGAACTTTTTCTACATTAGGTCCTAAAAGTGCAATTCGCGATATTGCTCGTATTTTATCCTTAACGAATGAAGAAGTCGATTATCTGTTATCTTTTTATCCTAAAAAAGAGGAATTGTCTTTGCAACAAGCTTATCAAAAAATTTCCTCTTTTAAAGAAATTGTTGATCGACATCAAAAATATAAACATTTAGTTGCTTTAGCTAGTCAAATTGAAGGATTAAAACGACAAAGTGGGATTCATGCTGCTGGAGTAGTTTTTTTTAATGAACCCATTGATGAAGTCGTGCCCACTATCCAAATTAATGAAAACACCTTAGTGACACAATATGATTATAAGCAAATTGAAAAACTTGGATTAGTAAAAGTCGATTGTTTAGGTTTAAAAAATCTTACTATTATTGATGCTTGTTTGCATTGGATTAACAAAGAAAAAAAGACTTGTTATACGTTAGATCAATTCCCTTATGACAAAAAAGAAGTGTATGATTTTTTAGCAACAGGGAATACTTTAGGGATATTTCAATTAGAAAGTGCTGGAATGAAACAAACCATTCAACGATTAAAGCCTTCTTGCTTTGAAGATATTGTCAGTTTGCTTGCAATTTATCGTCCAGGTCCAATGAAAAATATTTCTTCTTTTATTGCAAGAAAACACCATCAAGAACCTATCACCTATTTACATGAAGATTTAAAAGAAATATTAGAACCAACTTATGGCATCATTGTTTATCAAGAACAAATCATGCAAATTGTTCAAAAAATTGCTCACTATAGTTATTCGGAAGCAGATTTATTTAGACGAGCAATTGGAAAAAAAGATAGCCAAGAATTAAAAAAGCAAAAAGATCGCTTTATTTTAAAATGTGTGGAAAATCATTATTCAATGGATTTTGCTATTGCTTTATTTTCCTTGATTGAAGAATTTGCAGATTATGGCTTTAATAAAGCCCATTCTGTCGGATATGCAAAAATCGCCATGGTGATGGCCGCCATAAAAGTGTTTTATCCAGCCTATTTTTATGCTGTGTTATTACAAATGAATGCCGATAGTGCACAAAAGAAAATGATGATAGTTCAAGAGGCACAATATTTTCATTTGATTTTTGATTTTCCAAATGTCAATGTCTCTTCATCCACTTATTTAGTTCATGAAAATCATTTAATTATCGGGCTTAGTGAAATCGCTACTTTTAAATCAACAATGGCACTTCAAATTGTTGAAGAAAGAAAAAAAGGACTTTACTTAGATATTTATGATTTTATGATTCGAATGATTAAATTCAATTTAAGTATGGCTCAATTTGAAGCTTTAGTCTATAGTGGTGCTTTAGATTGTTTTTTAATCAAACGAGAGATTTTAATTGCGAATCAACAACAATTATTTGATTATGGGCAAATGTTTAAAGATTTACCCTATCAAGTTCATGATTACAAAAGTTATGATTATTTACCCATTCCCATTTTAAAAAAGCAAGAACTTGAAATCGATTGGATTGGAAAAGAAAAAGAATATTTAGGCTTTTATTTAAGCATCCATCCAATTAAAAAAATAAAAGAAAAGATGTCTTTTCCCATTGTAGATATTCAAGCCATTCAAGGAAAACCGACCACGATTTATTTATTAGGACAAATTGTAAAATTGGATTTAAGAAAAAATAAAGCGGGAAAAGATATGCTTACTTTACAATTAGAAGATGACACAGCAATGACAACTTTGTATGCTTTTCAATCACAAGCATTGGAATATCGCAATCAATTTGTTAAAAAAGATATTGTTGTTATTCAAGCACAAGTGCAATCAAAAACATTTATAGTTATTCAACAAATCAAAAAAATCGGAGGAAATGAGTCATGAAAAAATTAGTTTTAATCGACGGCAATGCTTTAATTTTTAGAGCCTTTTATGCAACAGCAACTCGGATGACACGCAGTGTGGATCAAACGCCGACGAATGCTTTATATCTTTTTGCCTCAATTATTTTAAAACTCATTGAAAATCACGATTTTGATGAAATGATTGTCGCTTTAGATAGTCCTGGTAAAAAAATTAGACATCAAGCCTTTGATGATTACAAAGCAAATCGAAAACAAATTCCTGATGAATTAAAGTTACAATTTCCTTTAATTAAAGAATTTTTAAGTTTAACAAACATTGAAACAATAGAAATTGATGGCTATGAAGCAGATGATATCATTGGTTCTTTAGCAAAAAAAGCACAAAAAGAAGGTTGGATGGTTCAAATTTTCACAGGTGATCGTGATTTATTACAATTAATTGATATGCATATTCAAGTTCATATGATGCGTAAAGGATTATCAGAAGTAGAAGTGTTTGACGCTACTCATTTAAATGAAGTATATCACATTCAACCAAAACAAATCATAGATGTCAAGGCGTTAATGGGCGATGCAAGTGATAATATTCCAGGAGTCAAAGGTATTGGTGAAAAAACAGCTTTTGATTTGATTATTCGGTATGGAAGTGTAAATGAAGTTTATGCCCATTTAGAAGAAATTAAAGGAAAATTAAAAGAAAAACTAGAACAAGGAAAAGATTTAGCTTTGCTCAGTTATCAATTAGCAACGATTGATACACAGATGGTAATTGATTATAATCTAAATGAATCCCATTATGAAAAATATAATCCTGTTGCTTTACATGAATTTTTCAAAAAATATGACATTAAATCATTGATGAAATATACACAAGAAAGTCAAGAAACGTATTTTTCAAAAGAGGTGAATTTAGTTAACAAAATTTCTCCCTCTTTACTTTTACCAAAAGCAATGATTTATGTTGATTTTGACGGAGAAAACTACCATTATAAAGATTTAATTGGGATTGCTATCGCTTTTAATGGACAATGTGAATATATCAGTAAAGATTGCTTTTTATTTGATCTTGATTTTATTGATTATTTAGAAAATGCCTCAATTGAAAAGTATGTTTATGATGTGAAAAAAAGTAGCATTTTATTGGAAAAATTAAATATTCATCCCCAAGGATTTGTTTTTGATATTTTACTTGCCAATTATTTATTAAATCAAAATATTAATGATGATGTACAGTCATTACTTGCAATGTACCAAGTTCATCTTTTTCCTAAAAATAAGCAATCGACTTTTGAAGAAAATGCGAAATATGCGGGAAATATTGCACTTGCTTGTGCTCTTATTAAGCCACAAGTTGATGAACGCATCCATGCGATTGACAATGAAAAGTTATTATATGAGGTAGAACAACCCTTGGCCATTATTTTAAAAAAGATGGAACAAAAAGGAGTACTAGTAGATGTATCCTTATTAGATGAATTATCTCAAGAATATGAACAAAAAATTGCTGTTTTAGAAAAAGAAATTCATCAAATGGCTGATCAAGAAGATTTAAATATCAATTCATCAAAACAACTAGCTGAATTGCTTTATCATAAACTTTTATTGCCTTGTAATAAAAAAATGTCGACTAGTGCAGATGATTTACAAAAAATACAAGATTTACACCCGATTGTTCCTAAAATATTAGAATATCGAAAATATACGAAATTATTAAATACGTATATTGATGCTTTTTACACATATAAAGATGAGCATCAACGAATTCATGCTTTATTTAACCAATCCTCTACTATGACAGGACGATTATCTTCATCTCAACCCAATTTACAAAATCTAAGTGTTCGTGATGATTCTAGAATGATTATTCGCAAATTGATTATTGCAAAAGAAGGCTATTCTTTAGTTTCTTTAGATTATTCACAAATTGAATTGCGTTTACTTGCACTTTTATCTTGTGATGAAACGATGATTCAAGCTTTTTTAAATCATGAAGATGTGCATGCAATAACGGCATCAAAAGTCTTTCACGTTCCATTAAATGAAGTGACAAAAGAACAAAGAAGAATTTCTAAAGCGATTAATTTTGGAATTGTCTATGGGATGTCTCCTTGGGGATTATCAGAACAAATCGGTGTAGATTTAGCAACGGCTAAAACTTTCATTGAAACTTTTTTTGAAACCTATCCAAAAGTGAAAGAATATTTAGATCAAAATGTGTCATTTTGTAAAGATAATGGTTATGTAACAACTTTATTAAAGCGAAGAAGAATGGTTCCTGAAATTCATGCTCAAGTCTATCAAGTTCGTGAATTTGGAAAAAGAGTAGCCATGAATACGCCAATTCAAGGCAGTGCGGCTGATATTATAAAACTTGCGATGATTGCAGTTGACCAATATATTCAAAGTCGAAAAGAGGAAGTGTTTTTAACTTGTCAAATTCACGATGAATTATTATTAGAAGTCAAAGATGAAGTGGCAGAAGAAGTCGCAAAAGAAATTCAAAAAATTATGGAAAATATTTTGCAGCAAAAAATGCCCTTAGAAGTTCATTATAGTATCGGAAAAAATTGGTTAGAAGCCAAATAATAAAAGGGGATTATAAAATGCCAGAATTACCAGAAGTTGAAACAGTAAAAGAAACGTTAAAACAGTGTGTCTTACAGCAAAAAATTGTCAATGTTGCTGTCTTTTATCCAAAAATTATTCAAAATATGGATGCAAAATCTTTTCAAAAAACTCTTTGTGGACAAAAAATTGAAAACATTACCCGCAAGGGAAAATATCTTCTTTTTCATTTAAGCAAAGGTGTTTTAATCGCCCACTTACGAATGGAAGGGAAATTTTATTATGCTTATGATAAAATAGATAAACATAGTCACCTAGTTTTTGAATTTGAAAATCAAAAAAATTTAGTTTATCATGATGTGCGAAAATTTGGACGGATGGTTTATTATGATGCATCTATTAACTATTTAAAACAACCACCTTTAAATGCCTTAGGGAAAGAAGTTTTTGAACTGTTAGATGGTACTTATTTGTATCAAAAAGTAAAAAAAAGTAATAAGACTTTAAAACAAATATTATTAGATCAACACATTTTAGCAGGTATTGGAAATATTTATGCAGATGAAATTTGTTTTGCAAGCCGACTCTCTCCATTAAAACTTGGAAAAACGTTGACTCTCAATCAATGCAATCAAATTATTATTGAGGCACAAAAAGTTTTACAAAAAGCGATTCAATTGGGTGGTTCTACAATTAAAAGTTATCATAGTGCACAAGGAATTGATGGTCTTTTTCAAAATGAACTCATGGTATATGGAAAAAAAGGGCAACCTTGTTTGATTTGTCATCAACCTATTGTCAAAATAAAAATTGCTGGCAGAGGAACCCATTATTGTCCACATTGCCAAAAGGAGGAATAAAATGTTAATTGGAATTACAGGAATCATTGGCAGTGGAAAATCAACAATTGGAAAGTGGTTAAAACAACAAGGTTTTTTGGTTTATGATAGTGATGAAATGGTCAAAGAAGCTTATCAAAATCAAGCAATATTCAGTCAAATTCAACAAACATTTTTTAAAAAAGAGCCTTTTGATAAAAGAAAACTCAAAGAAATGATTTATCAAGATAAAAATTATTTAACGATGCTAAATCAATTCATTCATCCTTATGTGATTCAACAAATTCAGCAATTAAAAAATCAAGCGAAGAATACGATGATTTTTGTTGAAATTCCATTACTTTTTGAGTGTCATTTAGAAAATCTTTGTGATTATACGATTGTCGTGACTACTAATAAAGAAATGCAAAAAGAGCGTTTAAAAAGTCGCAATCCAGATGCAGTAGATTTTCTTTTATACTTACAGCAACAACAATTTTCACAAGAAGAAAAAAGTAAACGAGCCGATTTTATAATTGAAAATTCTGCGGATTTTAAAACAACAGAAAAAAGTCTTGAATCTTTAGTTGATAAATTAAAAAAAATTTACTAAAATGATAATACAATAAAAAAGGGGAGAAGGTTAAAGTGAAAAAAGATGTCAAAGAATTTGATACTTATTCAATTCAAAAAAATGGCATTGTATCAGACTTTGATTTAAAAGTTTTGATTCGCCTTTATCAACCCATTATTGGCTATTCGGCGACGAGTTTGTATTTAACTTTGTTAAACGAAAATAGTTTAAGTCCTGTTGTAAGTATGAATCGAACGCATCAACGGTTGTTCTCCTTAATGCAAATTAGCAAGACTGATTTTTTAACTGCTCGTAAAAAATTAGAAAGCATTGGACTATTAAACACTAAAATTAAAGAAAATGAAAATAAGATTGCTCTTGATTATTTATATGCTTTACAATCTCCTAAATCTCCTAATGATTTTTTTAATGATACTGTTTTAAATAGTTTGCTTTTAAAAAGTTTAGGAGAGGATGAATTTTACCGCACTCAATATTTTTATAGTGACTCCCATCCTCAAAATGATGAATATATCGATATTAGTTCTTCTTTTGAAGAAAGTTTTGTCATAAAGCCAACTTCTATTAAAAATTTATCACAACATTATAGTGAAAAAATGACACAAAATGTCGTTTCTAATCTAAATATGGATGCTTTTATTGTTAAAATGACAGAACATCTCATTCCTAAATCCCTATTTACCAATGCGGTAAAAAAAGAAATTGTTCGTGTCAAAATGTTATTTGATTTGTCAGAAAAAGATTTAGAAAATTGTATTTTAGCTTCTATTCAAGTGGATGAAAATCAAAAAAAGAAAATAAACCTTTATCTTTTTAATCAAGAAGCTGAAAAATGTTTAACGCCAACTTTAAAAACAAAAAGTGAAAGCCAAGAAGAATTTTCTGATTTGTTTTTGTTTGCAAAACATTTAGATGAAAGTGACCCTTATGATTACTATAAAGGGTTATTATCGATTCCTGCATTATTTAAAAATGATATTTATTTAATCAAACAATTAAAAGAAGCCAAAATGACTTCTGGAATGATTAATAGTGTGCTTTATTATTGTGTTCATCATAAAAAAAGTGATTATAACTTTAATGGATATGTTCAAAAAGTTGCTTCTTCTGTGATTAAAGAAAAATGCCAAGATGCTTATCAAACTTTACTTTATTTAAAGAAAGCATCAGTTTCTAGAAATGATAAAAAAGAAATTCAAGTGGTTTCTTCAACGCCAATAAAGACACAAGAAATCAACGATGAGTTTGAAAAAGCGATTAATGAATGGGGGAAATGAACATGAAACGAATTCAATTTCAACAACCCATTACTTATGATAAACAAACATTATTATCCATTGTTTATTCTTCTGATTTAGCAAAAAATATGATTTTAAAGTTGCAGTTGACTGAAGAAGAAATAATAGAAAATATCGATAAAATCTTGTTTTTTATACAACAAAATGAAAGTTGTGCGCATTGTAAAAGTTTAAAAGATTGCAAAAAGGCAAAGAAAGGCTATCAATATTTTTTAAAAAAAGGAGAAGATTCACAACTTATTGAAACGATGAGAGTTTGTGATTATTATCAAGAATTTTATCAAAAGGGACAACGCTTACAATATTCTTTTTATTCAATGGAAACGGTTTTTTTGCAACATCGTTTGCAAGAGTTTAAAGAGATTTGTATGCAACAACCTAGAAGTTTTCAAACCATGTATTTAGCCCTTTATCATCAAGCATCGACCAAGGGCTGTTTTTTACAAATCAAGGATAGTCGCCAAAGAAAGATATTTGAAATTGGTTTGCTATCCACTTTATTGCACAATTACACTTGTAGTTTAGTAAAAATGAGTTCATTTTTATCGGATTTAAAAAGTTTATTTTCCGATAAAAACGGGTATGAAGAGTTGTTAACAAAAGTTTATCAATCCTCTATTCTCATTTTAGATGATTTAGGAGGAGAATCTATCACTTCTTGGAGTCGAGATGAAGTGTTATTGCCTTTATTGAATTATCGCATTGATCACCATCTGACGACAATATTTATTAGTGAATTTAGTTTTGAACAATTAACCTTTTTATATACGACACAAAAAGATCATTTAAAAGCAGAAAAATTGATTTCAAAAATGAAAGAATTAATCTTATAAAAACGGGTTTAACTCGTTTTTTTTCGTTTTTTCTTTCTTTTTTTATTAGTATAATATATACTAATAATAGGAAGTAATTAGGGAGGTTTTTAAAATGGAGCATGCGATAAAAAAAATCGGCATATTAACTTCTGGTGGTGATGCCCCTGGAATGAATACGGCGATTTATGCGATTGTAAAAGCAGCATTAAAAAGAGATATTGAAGTTTTTGGAATTATAGATGGATATAAAGGATTAATTGAAGATCAAATTATTCCTTTGGGATATAAAGAGGTTGAAAATATTGCTCATCGAGGTGGAACGATTTTAGGTTCTGCTCGTTTACCTGAATTTAAAGAATTAGAAGTACAAAAGAAAGCCGTTGAAATTTTAAAAAAACGTGGAATTGATGCGCTTGTCTGTATTGGTGGCGATGGCACATATATGGGTGGTTTAAAATTATCTGAATTAGGCATTCGGTGCATTGGTGTTCCAGGAACAATTGATAATGATATTCCTTCAACCGAATATACAATCGGATTTGACACTTGTCTAAATACAATTGTGGAATCCATTGATAAACTAAGAGATACAGCTAATTCTCATCATCGTTGTATTGTTGTTGAAGTGATGGGAAGATTTTGTCCTGACTTAGCTTTAAGAGGGGCTTTAGCTTGTGAAGCAGAATATGTCTTATATAGCAAAGAGATGTATAATGAAAAAGAAATGCTAAAGGCGATTGAAATCGCACAAGCACAAGGAAAAAAAGAAATTATTGTGGTGATTGCTGAACACACCATTCCAATTAAAGAAATTGAAAAAGTAATTCAAGAAAAAACAACATTAGATCCACGGAGTACTGTTTTAGGACACGTTCAAAGAGGAGGAAGACCTTCTGCTTTTGATCGTGTTTTAGCCATTCGATTAGGCATTTATGCTGTGGATTTGTTATGTCAAGGAGAAACAGGAAAATGCGTCGGTGTTTTAGGAGATCGTTTACAAGTGACTCCTATTCAAGAAGCAAATGCTTTACCTAAGAAACAAGCACAAGAAATTAAACCTTGTGTACAAAAAATATAAAAAAGCAAAGGAGAAATCATTGAACATGTTAAACAAAACGAAAATTGTCTGTACAATTGGTTCGCAATCCGAATCGGAATCCATCATGGAGCAAATGCTTCTTGAAGGAATGAATGTCGTCCGTTTGAATTTTGCTCACGGAAATTTAGCCACCCAAGGTCGTTTTGCCGTGACAGCTAAAAAACTCGCATTAATTCATGGAAAACCTTTAGCCATCATGATTGATACGCGAGGACCAAAAGTAAGAACCCATACTTTTAAAGAAGGGAATGCTTCCATTGCTAAAGGATGTAAAGTTATTATTCATATGAATCCAATCATTGGGTCTTGTGATGAGTTTAGCGTGACTTATGATGGATTGTTTGAAGATGTTCAAGCTGATGATCACATTTTAGTAGATGAAGGAAATTTAATTTTAAGAGTGATTGAAAAAAATAAAAATGATCGCACGCTTATTTGTGAGTCTATCAATTCTGCTACGATTAAAGATGAATCTTCTGTCAATGTCCCTTCTGCAAAAATCAATGTTCCTTACTTATCACAAAATGATTTAGTTCGTGTTGATTTTGCGATTGCAGAAAACTTAGACTTCATTGGTGCATCCTTTGTGCGCAATGGACAAGATATCATTGATTTAAAAAATTATATTGCCTCTAAAAATGGACATCAAAAAGTTGTCGCTAAAATTGAAAACTTACAAGCCATTCAACATTTAGATGAAATTATAGCTGCTGCAGATGGCATTGTCATTGCTAGAGGGGATTTAAGTATTGAAGTCCCTGTAGAAGATATTCCTATTTTACAAAAAAGAATTGTTAAAAAATGTAATGAAGCTGGAAAATTTGTCATTGTAGCTACGCAAATTTTAAGTTCAATGTCTAGAAATAAAAAACCAAGTCGTGCAGAAGTCAGCGATGTAGCAAATGCCATTTTAGATGGGGTCGATGCAATCATGCTTTCAAATGTTTCAGCTACAGGAAAATATCCTATAGAAGCTGTTTCTACCTTGTCTAAAATTATTTCTCGCACAGAATGTGAAATATTCTATAAAGGAAAAATTCAAAAAGCTTATAATAGCAGTGAAAAGACATTAAATGACGCAGTGGCTTTATCAGTAGCAGATACTGCACTATTAGTTGATGCCAAATTAATTGTTGCTTTTTCTGAATCAGGAACGACAGCAAAACGAATTTCAAAATTTAGACCTTATTGTCCAGTAGCAGCAGTGACAAGTAATGAAGATATTCGCTTATCAATGACACTTCATTGGGGTGTTTATCCAGTGGTTTCCAATCAACCCACTTCTGAATTAGATTATGTCACAAAAGCTTGCGAAATCGCGGCTTATTATGGCGTAAAAGAAGGCGAAAATATCATTATTACTGGTGGCAATGGCATTGGAAATACCAACTTTATGAAGGTTGTTAAATTATGAATTATGCGGTAGGCGTAGATATTGGTGGAACGCATATTCGTCTGGCGATTGTCTCTGAAAAGGGAAAAATAGAAAAAGTCATCAAAGAAAAAACAGATAAATCAAATGGTAAAGATAGTTTGTTACAACAAATTATTTCTTTATATCAGCGATTAGAAGTAGAGCAATATCATCCATTAGGTATAGGAATCGGTGTTCCCGGACCTGTCAATCCTCAAAATGGAAATGTATATGTCATTCCTAATTTAAATATTACCGATATTCCTTTAAAAGAATATTTGCAAAACCAATTACAATTACCTGTTTATGTCGGTAATGACGCCAATGTGGCAGCTCTTGCCGAAGCAAGTGTGGGAAATGGAAAAGGATATGATGTGGTCCAATATTTGACTTTGTCAACAGGCATTGGTGGCGGATTAATCATTTCTAATAAAATAATGACAGGGCATTATGGCTTTGGACAAGAAGTAGGCAGCATGGTTATTCAACGAGGTGGCAGAAGACCAAGTGTTTTTAAAGCCTTTGGTTGTATTGAAGGATTAGCTTCAGGACAAATGCTTTTACAACAAGCTAAAGAAGCAAATTTAAATCTATCCCATGCTGGAGAATTATTTGAATTGGCTGCACAAAAAAATGAAATTGCACTAAAAATAAAAAAAGAATGGCTAGAAAATATGGCTGCTTTTATAGGAAGTATAGTCGCTTATATGGAACCAGATATCTTTGTTTTAGGTGGCGGATTAATGCAATCGCATCAATATTTTTTAAGTGAATTAAAAGAAAAAGTAAAAGATTACGTATTTGACTATTTAAAAGACAAGGTTCAAATTGTTTTGGCAAAATATGATCAAGATGCTGGGATTATTGGAGCTGCTATGCAAGTTTTTATGGCAGCAAAGTAAGGAGTAAGGAATATGGTTTTATTCATCGATATTGGGAATACAAATATTTGCCTTGGTGTTTATAAAAATGGACAGATGCAATCTTATCGGATGAAATCATTGATTGAAAAATCAAGTGATGAATATTACTTGCTTTTAAAGAATTTTATTACAGAACCGGTTGAAGATTTAATCATTTCTTCTGTTGTTCCTCAAATTACTAGCGCTTTTGTCAAAATGTCCCATCAATATTTTCAAAAATCACCTTATATTGTAGGACAAAAGTTAAAAACAGGGATTCAAATTGTTTGCGATGATCCAAAGACTGTTGGTGCGGATTTAATCTGTGATGTCGTTGCGGCCTGTCAAATTTATGATGAAGGATTAGTAATTGATTTAGGAACGGCATCTAAATTCTTATATTATAAAAATAAAACCTATTTAGGAGCGGTCATTGCTCCGGGTGTGGCAGTATCTACAAAAGCAATGATTTCCCATGCAGCATTGTTACCTCATATGGAATTAGTAGTTCCTGCAAAGGTATTAAATACTTCTACCATTCCTTGTATGCAATCGGGTGTTTTATATGGATTTGCCAGCATGGTTGATGGCTTAATTCAAAAAATTAAAGAAGAATTAAACCAACCACAATTAAAAATTATAGCAACAGGAGGACTTGTTTCTTTAATTGCTCCACTTTGTAAAGAAAAAATTGATCGAATTGAACCCGATTTAGTTTTAAATGGATTATTACAAATTTATTTAAAAAATAAAATATAAAAAAATAGAACAAAAAAACTGTCATGTTCAAAAGTCCGTGACAGTTTTTTTAAAGGCTTTTTTAACTCTAATGATTTGATGTTAAGTTAAACATATAATTATTTTTTCTTCTTTATATAACGAGAACTAAATTTTTCAGAATCCAATGGAGCTGTTTTTAGTAACTCGGAAAGAGAAGATGTTTTCAAATCACCAAAAGTTTGATATGTACCATTGTTGTTTAGTTGCAATTCACCCTGTGGATTAATCATTAAATAGGAATTTTCCATACTTCCACAAGGCTCAGAAACGATAAGTGAAGCAAATGCTTTGTGTCGCTCGCAAAAATTTTCAAATTCGCTAACAGTAATCTTATAAGGTTCTGCTTGGTCATTGATTCCATTAATCAAATGCATTTGAAACAATTTGATTTTTTTTGGTTTCAATTCTTGATATAATTTCGAAAAATCTTCGTCAAGATTTAATTTTGAAACTACCGTGTTTATCTTTAAATCAATATTGCATTCATGTATGATTTTTGAGAGTTCAATCCAATGTGAAAGTTCTATTATGTTTTTTTGATTGCATCTACCAATTATTAAATTGGTTTTACTATCAAGAGAATCAATACTGAGTCCAATACATACTACTTTTCCTTGCCAATTACGAATGCGCTCAAAAGTTAATAAAGAACCATTTGTAACGATTGATACTTGAATTCCTTTCGAGTTAGCATAATCAATTAAAATATCAAGATCTTTGTATAAGGTCGGTTCCCCACCTGCGAAATTAATTCTTCCGTCAGTTATTTGATTTTGAGCAAAGTATAAAGCAATCTTATCGATTATTCGTTTAGAATCATCAAGTGAAAGCTCCTGTTTGTGAAATTTTCCAAAGCAATACGTGCAATTATAATTGCAAAAATTAGTTATGTGGTAATTTATAACAGTATATTTATATTTTTTCATATTTTCCTCCTAAAATAAATTTGGAGGATTATACCATTCCATTTTAATTAGAATTTTTTATTGTTTATGTAGTTATTTCGAATTGTATCGCCATATTTTTCTAAAACATACATAAGACCATTATTGAGATAATCATAGAAAGTCCATGTCACTACAGATTTGTGTTTTTCTCCATAAATAGCTGCATTTCCAAAGTTATTTGTGATATATCTTCGTTTATCTTTGTCATCCGTGCCAAGAGAATGAATTAGAAGAACCTTATCAAGTGCGTTCCAAAGTGTTCTAAGTTCATTAGTCATATCAGAGCAAGGAGAAGGGAGTATTCTTGACCAATAGTCCATATCGATGTCTGTTTTGTGTTTGTTTTCTTCAGTTGGACGAACTTCTTTGTACAGTTGTTTTGGAAATGTACTGAGAAGGAGTTGTTTTGTGAAATTAAGAGCTTGTTCAATGCCTGCATCACGATAAACAGCTCCAATAATCATTTCTAACGAATCTGCAAGATACTTTTCTTGATTGAATGCTTGAAGTTTTTCTTCATTGAACACTTCGAAATCGTAAAACAACGAGTTGTATTCAACGTATTTTGTTGGTAATCCTATATGTAAATAAAGTTTGTCAAAACCTTGTCTTTTAGAGATTAATACTTGTGTTTCGGCTCGAGTAAAGTTTTCAAAATTCTTTGCCATGTTTTCGGTATTAGGATTGTAAAATAAAAGTTCGGCAATAGCGAGTCCATATATGGCATCTCCTATTTGTTCAAGAATGGGAAAAACTTCTGATTCTTCAATAAGTGCGGTATTTCGGTCAAGTAGAGAGATGATGTAGTCGTTCCTGTGCTCATCGTTTACATAGATGTTATATGCGTTGAGCATATTTTTCAGTTCTTCAAAATGATTTAATCGTGTAGATGTGTCAAGTTGATGAATGGTACAAATTCCAATTCGCTTTTCTATTGTCTTTAATAAGTCTGAAAAAATTCTTTGTAGATAGGAAAACTGCATTTGTTCATTGTCAGAAAGAAAAGTGACAGCATATGCTTTTAAATATACGCGTTTCCATATACTATCGGCTGAAAAACAATCGGAGTGGTAAGCTGCAAAAAGTCTTCTATCCTCGTTATCTGCAGAATATCTAAATGGTGCAACATCAAGAATAACTGCAATATCATTATATTGATGAGTTTCTCCAGAAACAAAGCGATTAACTTCATTTGCAAGGTAAGATTCAACAACTTTATAATCGTTTGGGTAATTGTAATATTGAATAAAACGTTTCCAAACTCTTTGACCAGTTTCAAAGAAAGTAGAATCCACTTTACTCATAGGATAACAAAGTGGTATGGTAGTTATTTTAGATAAGTCACAATAAGGTTCTAAACGCTTAAAAGAAAATCTAAATGCTTGATCCTCAAGACTTTTTACAAGTTCATCATACTTTGACATATAAAGAGGAAAATTGTGTTCAAACACGATATTCATATGTGGTATTTTTTGTAAGTTTTCTGCAATGAAGAATAGTACTTTTTCTGCATGACGAATATCGTTGAGATTGGTAATTTCATTGAGAAATGCTATAACATTAAAATTCTCATGGTTTGACCAAAAATTCGCATCATTAACAAGGGCAAGTTGCAAAATATTATTGGTTATTCTTTGTTCATTATTACAGAAAAGAGTACTCATTTCGTTGTTTCCGTGTCTTTTATTAGCCTGATTAAAGTTATAATTTGTTTTTTCATAAAGAAATTGATTCAGTGCATCATTCAAAGGAATGAATCCGAGATATAGACATTCGGCTATTGTGTAACAGTTGCTTTTAACACCAGAGACCAACTTCTCCATTGTTTTCTTCAAAACTCCGTATTTGATGTTAATTTCATCTTCTTGTACCTTGTGAAACTCATCAATGATTGCAATCGTAAAAAGATTTTTTAAGTTTATCTTTTCTCGTTTTACAGACAAAAGTTTTAAAAAATCACACAAAAGTTTTTGAAGTAATTTACTATTGTATTGCTTTCTTGTATACACTTCTTTTGCTTTGATAAAATCATCTTCGCTAAGCAAATCCTTTGCAAGGTTGGAATCGTATAGCATAAATTTTAAAGCAACATGCTCGCAAGCGGTCTGTACACATGGATTATTGGGTCTATACTCAGAATAATTCATACCGGATACTTTAAGCATTTCGTCAGCAAGCAATTGAGCGGTATAGTCAACATGATATTCTTTAATCAATTTTAGTAGTTGTTTTTTTTCCTCTTCGTTTTGAATAGAAAAAATGGACAACCAAAATAGGCCATCTACGTTTTCATACATAGACATAGAAAATCCTCCTTTGATTTTGTTTTGGAATGATATAATCCTTATGCAGAATTCTTAGGGAGGTTTCAAGATTATTTAAATAATGTTGTTACCAATAGTTTTTTGAAAATTTGGGTTGAATAGCAACATCTTGTATTCAACAAAGTCATGCATATTCCATATTTGCAAAAAAGTATAACCTTTGTCTTCTGCAATTTAAAGTGTACAATACAATATTTATAATGTCAATAAAATTGAAAAAATTAAATTTTAAGATTCAATAGAAAATTATGGCATAGCAATCTTATTCAACAATTGAAAAAGAAAAACAACTGATATAATCCTTTGTTTTATACGAAGAAAAACAAGTGGAACAGACATAAATAACTGAAAGTAAAAAGTGGAAAGCAAAATACCTTCCACTTAAGCGATGATACATTATCTTTACTAATGCTGACATACAAAAATATTCTTTATTTTTGATTTTAATAGAAAATACAATTTTTCATTTAATAAGAAAACTTGCCTTTCTATACATTCTTTTTATAAATCGTACTGATACATTCGAAGAAAATGACTAGTTCCTTCTTCTTTAGCATAACCAATCCACTTCCAGCCAAAGCGTTCATAAAAAGAAGTATGATCAGTGACAAGGTAAAGAGTAGAAATATGCAATTCTTTCATGTCTTGACAAATAAAATTTAATAAATTTTTAGCAATTCCTTGATTTCTATAAGATTTATTGACATACAAAGCGCAAATGTTTGGTGATTTATCCTTTTTTTCATGAAAGTCATTTTCAATGACTCCAGCTCCTGCAATGATTTGTTGATTTTCTAAAACGATATACCATTGTGGAATAACTTGTTTATTTTTAATACAATCTTGTATACTTTGTAAATAAATTGCAGTCGGAAGATGCCATTTTTTATGAAACCAAGTAGCAGCTAAATATTGCAAATGAGGGTGATTTTGTAATTTAATGATTTTCATATACCCACCTCGTTTACTAAAAAGTATATTTTTTTTATTCTTGATTTAATTTTTTTTCGGATTGGTTTTTTAAAACATAGTGAACAATGGTTAAAATAGTAGGAGATAAAATAGAATTTACAGCAAATTCAATAATAAAATTCACGCCAATCATTGTTAAAAATATAAATTGATAAGTGCTTGTCGCACTTGGTGTAATATCCTGTATTAAAGGTAAAAATAAAGTCATGGATGCTAAGGCAAATAAACCCGTATTAATAATGGGAACACTAATTGAAGCTAAAATCACACCTAATTTAAAATGTTTCTTTTTTAACCATTTAAAAAGATATCCAGCAAATAATCCTGCAATAGCAGTTTTTAAAAGGCAAACTAAAATTGTAATAAAAACGTTATAAGAAAGAAACAAAGAAGTAGAAGGTGCTAATAAAACCATTATTCCATTGACAAGTCCTAATAAAAAGCCAGCAAGGGGCCCATAAATAATGGCACCAATGACAATTGGAATTAATGCCAAAGTAATATTGACACTTCCAAAAGTGATATAATTGCTAATTAAAGCAAAAATACAGACGATGACAGCAAGCATAGCAATGCCTGTCATTTTTTTAATTAATAGTCGATTTTTCATTGTACTTATCCTTTCTTTTTAGGCCACAAAGGGTCCCTGAAGACATTAGGTATTATATCATTGTTTATAAAAAAAACAATCTATAAATTGAAATAATCCTTTAATTGATTTAAGTCATCCATTACGATGCAAGAATGATTCAATAATCGAGATTTGGAAAAATGACCATATGACATCAAGATGCAATCTGCTTGTAAAGCAGTGGCTACTTCTAAATCGTGTAAAGAATCTCCAATGCATAAAATCTTTTTATTTTCATAATGATGTGTTTGTATCCACTTTTGACCTAGATGTATTTTACTTTTAGCATGGATATTATCTAAACCTAAAATAAAATCAAAATAGGTATCAATTTGAAAGTGTTTTAATTGCATTTTTAAATTATCAATTTGGCTAGCAGATAAACAAACTTGAATAATCTTTTTTTGTTTTATAGCTTTTAAAATACTTTTTAAGTGAGGATATAAAGGACAAGATAAAGAAGCATTTTGATAAAGTTCCATAAATTCAATAGATAATTCATGGTAATTAGAGACATCAAAACCAATTTTTTGATAATAATCTTTTACTGGAAAATTAAAAAGGTCTTTGTATTCTTCTAATGTAACCATTGGTAGATGATGATTTTGTAGCATCGTGTTTAAAATATTATGGCATAATTGAACGTCATTGATGATAGTGCCATTAAAATCCCAAATAATGATGTCATAATCCATTTTATCCCTCCTAAACAGGTAGATTTATTATACCTTTTTTTCTTTAAAGGATAAAGATTTCAATTTAAAAAAATAGATCATTTTAAAAAAAATAAAAAAAAGCTATTGCATTTATCTTTTAAGAAAGATATAATAGTGGTACCAAGTGGTACGAAATGGGACAAAAGGGAGTGAAAACGATGTTTAGAGGTCAATTTAGACATAATCTAGATGATAAAGGTCGTTTAATCCTTCCCGCCAAGTTTCGTGAAAAAATTGGTAACAATGCTGTTATCACCATTGGTTTTGAAAAATGTATTACCATTTATCCTGAACAAGAATGGGAAAAGTTACAAAAATCATTATTATCTATGCCAGTAGCTAATAAAATGGTTCGTTCCTTATCCAGAACGATAAATGGAAATGCAAGTGATTGTGAAATCGATGGACATGGCAGAGTAAAGATTCCTAACTATCTCATTGCGAATGCAAACATTTCAAAAGAATGTGTGATAGTTGGTGTCAATGCTACCATTGAAATTTGGGACGCAACAACTTGGGAACAAATTGAAAACGAAGGAAAAGAAAGTTTTGAAGAAAATGCTGAAAAGCTATCTAGTTTCTTATTAGGGATTGAATAATGGCTTATCATCACGTTTCTGTGTTACTTCAAGAAAGTATTGATGCCTTACAAATTCAACCTGATGGCATTTATGTCGATGGAACCCTTGGTGGGGGAGGGCATAGCAAAGAAATTTTAAAAAAAATAAAAACGGGTCATTTGTATGCTTTTGATAAAGATAAAACAGCAATTGAACTCAATGCAACCTCCTTAAAAGAAATTAGTACTGCTTTTACCCTGATTTACGATGATTATTGTCATCTTCTTGAAGATTTAAAACAATATCAAGTCAATCAGGTGGATGGAATTCTTTTAGATTTAGGAGTTTCTTCTTATCAATTTGATAGTCAAGAAAGAGGCTTTTCTTATCGGTTTGATGCTCGATTAGATATGCGAATGGATCAAAATCGCCAAGTTTTAGATGCTTACGAAGTAATCAATCGCTATCCTTATGAAAAATTAGTTAAAATTTTTTACGAATATGGAGAAGAACCTTTTTCTAAAGTCATTGCAAAAAACATTTGTGATGAACGGCAAAAAAAGCCAATTGAAACGACATTAGAATTAGTAGAGATTATTAAAAAATCGTTGCCCAATGCAATCCTTTCAAAAAAAGGGCATCCGGCAAAAAAAGTTTTTCAAGCAATTCGCATGGAAGTGAATCAAGAACTTGTTAGTTTAAAACAAGTGATTCAGGATGGCTTAAGTTTATTAAAACCAAATGGAAGAATGGCAATTATTACTTTTCATTCCTTAGAAGATCGAATGGTAAAACAATTATTTTCGGAAGCAATTCATCCTTATAAAGCCGTCAAAGGTCTAGTTCAACTTCCAAATCCTGATAAACCCCAATTTCGATGGGTTTATAAAAAGCCTATTACCGCTTCAACTGAAGAATTAGCACAAAATAATCGTTCTCATAGTGCAAAGTTAAGAGTGATTGAGAAAATATAAAAGGAGGGACACAGAATGAGATATGTTTATTTAAAAAAGAGAACTAATGAACGTTTCAATAATAAAACCAAAGGGATTTTATTAGGCAGTTTTGTTGCTTTCTTATTTGCATCCATTCTGGTACTTCCAACATTTACCCCTTCAGCAAGTGCAAATACAAATGAAAGCACGATTCAATTTGAAAATAAAAGTATTGCTGAAGATGGAACAATTACACAAATTAATAATATGGATTCTTTATAAATTTCTTTCCCTTTGAAAGCATCGAATGCGATGCTTTTTTGTTTTTGAATAAAAAACGACGAATTTTAATAAATACTTGTAGTATTTAATGATTAAATTTGTTAAAATATTAAAATGGAAGTGATAAAAAATGGATTTAAGAAAATATATTGCGGATATTCAAGATTTTCCTCAAAAAGGAATTTTATTTCGTGATATGACCCCACTTTTACAAGATGGTCAAGCTTTTCGTTATGCCATTGACCAATTAGCTTTATTTGCAAAACAACAAGGTGCTGAATTAATTGTTGGTCCAGAAGCTAGAGGATTTATTTTTGGAACGCCCGTTGCAAGTCAATTAAATATTGGATTTGCCCCCGTTCGAAAACCAAATAAATTACCAAGAGAAACCATTAGTTATGAATATGCTTTAGAATATGGAACCAATACATTGCATATTCATAAAGATGCAGTCAAAAAAGGACAAAAAGTGGTCATTATTGATGATTTATTGGCTACTGGAGGAACAATTGAAGCAGCAATTCACTTAATAGAAGCTTTGGGTGGGATTGTTGTTGGCTGTGCTTTTTTAATTTGTTTAGATCAATTAGAAGGCGAAAAACGTCTTCAAAACTATAAAACTTTGAGTTTAATTCATTATTAATGATGAAAGAGTAGGATTATGGAATACCACACAGGACGTACCTTTTCAGATGTACTTTCACTAATTAAAAATTATATTCACAAGCAAGAAGATATTGATTTTATCTTGCGCGCTTTTGAGTATGCGTCAAAACATCATTTCGATCAATTTCGTAAAAGTGGAGAGCCTTATATCAACCATTGCATTGAAGTGGCTTATATTTTAGCGTCTTATCAAATGTCTCCCACGACAATCGCTGCGGGACTTTTACATGATGTCATTGAAGATTGTCAAGTGAGTTATGAAGATTTAAAAGAATTGTTTGGCGTAGATGTTGCTGATATTGTTGAAGCCGTGACAAAAATTCATCGCTTACCGACAGTTAATTTAGAAGAAAGTACGGCAGGAACGCATCGAAAATTGATTTTAGCAATGGCCAAAGATGTTCGGGCGGTCATTGTAAAATTGGCGGATCGTTTGCATAATATGCGAACTTTGCAATTTTTATCCATTGAAAAACAAAAATTAATTTCTAAAGAAACGTTAGAAGTATATGCTCCTTTATCTCATCGACTAGGGATGAATGAATTAAAAAATGAACTAGAAAATTTATCTTTTTATTTTTTAGATAAAGATAAATATTTAGAAATTCAAAAATTGATTCAAGAAAAATTAGCTTCTAATGAAAATGGCGTCGATAAAATTATTAAAGATGTCACCAAATTATTACAAGACCACCAAATTCCTCATAGAATCTTTGGTCGTATCAAACATATTTACAGTGTTTATAAAAAAATATATGTTAAAAATGTGATTTTTGAACGCATTTTTGATTTACAAGCCATTCGTATTATCACAGATACTAAACTTCAATGTTATGAAATTTTAGGCATTATTCATGAAAAATATACTCCTATTCCTGGCCGTTTTAAAGATTACATTGCCATGCCTAAACCCAATTTATATCAATCTTTACATACTACCATTTGTGATAGTGCAGGAAATCTTTTTGAAATTCAAATTCGAACAAAAGAGATGGATCGCATTGCAGAAAATGGGGTCGCTGCCCATTGGATTTATAAAGAATCTGCTCCTACAAAAGATATCTCTAAAAAGCAAAAATTGACAAGAGAACAATTCGCTTGGTTGGGACAATTAATTAACATGTATGAAGAAAATCCTAATTCAACGGATAGTGAATACATCAGTCAAGTCCAAAAAGATATTTTTGAAGCAAATGTTTATTGTTTGACACCAAAGGGAAAAATTGTGGATTTACCACAAGGTTCTACTCCCATTGATTTTGCTTATCGCATTCATACAGAAGTGGGAAATAAAGCCATTGGCGCTTTAGTGAATAAAGTCATCGTCCCTTTAAATACAGTTTTAAAAACGGGAGATGTCGTCGAAATTAAAACTTCTAAAAATCATTTAGGTCCTCGCGAAGATTGGTTAAAATTTGTAAAAACTAGCAGTGCTCGTTCACAAATTAAAAAAGCCATTGCAAAACGAGAACAACAAGAAAAAAATGATGTCAATGAAGTCTTTTTGAAAAAAGGAATGCAACTTTTAGAAGATGTCATTGAAAGTAGAGGCATTTCAAAAGAAGAAATCATGGAATCTTTAAATCAAGTCAGTGTTTTAAATTACTTTAATTCCAAATCGGCTGAAGAAATTATTTTAAATGTTGGTCGCCGTTCATTAAGTGCGCAACTAGTTGTCACTCAATGTACAAATTTAAGACCGAATTTAGTCGTTCAAATTAATCAAATATTAAAAAAATCTCATGCTCATGCTGATTTAAAAAATAATCGTAACGACATCAAAATCAAAGGAATCGATGGTTTGAAAGTAGAACCAGCTTCTTGTTGCAAACCAATTCCTGGTGATTTAATTGTCGGTTATATCACTCGTGGCAGTGGAGTAAAAGTCCATCGCATTAATTGCCCAAATATTGTTCACGAAAAGAAACGACTGATTGAAACCTCATGGGCTGAAACTTTAACGTTGACTTATTATCCTGTTGATTTAGAAATTTTAGCAAATGACAGAGGAAATTTAGTCGTTGATTTAATGAGTTTAATTTCAAGTGTAAAAATTCGAATTGAAAGCATCAGTGCAAAATCTCATTATGAGACAAAAACAGCAACAATTAGTTGTACTGTCTATGTATCTGATGTTCATCATTTAGAAACACTGATATCCAATATGACAAAAATTACTGGTATATTAGAAGTCAATCGTGTCTTTCATTGACAAAAGGAGGAAAAAATGGGAAATTATATCCGTCCAAGAGGAACCTTGGATTTATATGAAAATCAAGCAAGAATTTATCAAACCATTTTAAACGTTTGTCAACGAGTTGTCCATCGTTATGGTTTTCAAATGATTCAAACTCCAACTTTTGAATCGAGTGCGCTTTTTAATCGGACGACTGGAGAAAGCAGTGACATCGTCACTAAAGAAATGTATCGCTTTTTAGATAAAGGAGGCAGAGATCTTTCTTTGCGTCCTGAAGGAACTGCAGGAGTCATTCGAGCAGTGATAGAAAATAAGTTATACGCAACTGCTGATTTACCTTTAAAAGTGTATTATTCAGGTTCTTTTTTTAGATATGAACGTCCTCAAGCAGGACGATATCGCGAATTTAGTCAATTCGGAGTAGAAGTGATTGGAACTCGGCATTACTTTGATGATGTAGAAACCATTTTAATGATTTGTGATATTTTAAAAGAACTTCAATTGAATGATTATGTTGTAAAAATTAATTCTTTTGGAGATGCAAACTGTAGAAAAAAATACCGTGATGTGCTAAAGGATTATTTTATGCCCTTTCAAGATCAACTATGCGAAGATTGCAAAAAGCGGTTAGAAACCAACCCTTTGCGCATTTTGGATTGTAAAATTGACAAAGAGTTTTTTTTAAAACAAAAAGATATTCCAACGGCCATTTCTGTTTTAGATGAAACATCACATCAAACCTTTGAAGAAATTCAAAAAATTCTCACTGCTGAAAAAATACCTTTTGTCATCGATCATCAATTAGTTCGAGGATTAGACTATTATACGGGATTAATTTATGAAATTGAAATTCATGACAGCCAAAATAAGGCTTATACCATTGGTGGCGGAGGTCATTATAGCAATTTAATGAAAGAACTCGGTGGACCAGATTATAGTTGCGTTGGCTTTGGCTTAGGAATGAATCGTTTAGCTTTACTTTTACAAGACCGATTCGGTTTAAATGCCTATGATTTAAAAATGGATATTTATGTGATGCCTTTTAGTTCAAACATGCAATCCATTGCTTTTCAATGGGCGCATCAATTAAGAAATGCAGGCTATAGTGTTTGTGTTGAAACACAAAATAAAAGTGTTGCTGCGATGTTTAAATATGCTTCCAAACATCAATTCCGTTATGCAGTGATTTTTGGAGAAGATGAATATCAAAATCAACAAGTTTCAGTCAAAGATTTGACCTTACAAAAACAAGAAGTGATTGCTTTAGATCAACTCATTCCGTATTTTAAGGAGGCTTTCAAATGAATTTAAAACATCGGACCCATCATAATAACCAACTTCGCATAGAAGATGTTGGAAAAGTTGTAGAATTAAAAGGCTGGGTCGCAAAAAAAAGAAACTTGGGATCTTTAGTTTTTATCGATTTACGCGATAAAGAAGGAATTACACAACTAGTTTGTTCCGAAAAATTTTTAGATTTAACAAGTAAAATAAAAAATGAATATGTGTTGTATGCAAAAGGGATAGTTATCGAAAGAAGCAATAAAAATTTATCCCTTCCTACGGGAGAAATTGAAGTAGAAGTGAGCGATTTACAAATCATCAATACTAGTGAAACTCCACCTATTATTATTGCCGATGAAACCGATGCTTTAGAAGATACTCGGTTAAAATATCGTTATTTAGATTTAAGACGCCCTTGTATGCAAAAAGCATTTCGTTTGCGCTATGAAATCACAAAGTCCATTCGAGCTTATTTTGATTCTTTAGATTTTATGGAAATTGAAACGCCAATTATTGCAAAAACAACACCAGAAGGAGCTAGAGATTATTTAATCCCTAGTCGTGTAAACAAAGGAAAGTTTTATGCTTTACCCCAATCTCCTCAAATTTTTAAACAATTGTTGATGATTGCTGGTTTTGAACGATACTATCAAATTGCTCGCTGTTTTCGCGATGAAGACTTACGTGCTGACCGACAAATGGAATTTACGCAAATTGACTTTGAAGTTAGTTTTTTTAGCCAAGAAGAGTTTTATTCTTTAGTAGAAGGATTATTTGTTAAATTATTAAAAGATATTAAAAATATTGAATTGAAAGTTCCTTTCCAACGTCTTACATGGCATGAGGCAATGAATCAATATGGTTCAGATAAACCCGATTTGCGTTTTGCTTTGCCATTAATTGAGATGACAGAACTTTTAAAAAATACAACCGTTCCTTTTTTACAAAATCCTTGTACAAAAGGAATCAAAGTCAGTACACAAGCATCTTTTAGTAGAAAAGATTTAGATTTTTGTACCGAACTTGTAAAAAAATATAAAGCAAAAGGATTATGCTTTGTCAAAATGGTACAAAATCATTTAGAAGGAAGCAGTGCAAAACTGTTCACTGATGAAGAAAAACAAGCAATCATTCAGCATTTCCAATTAAAAGATAAAGATTTATTGTTTTTTGTTTCTGATGAATGGAAAGTAACTGTGACCGCTTTAGGTGCTTTAAGAAATCATCTAGCAAAACATTTCCAACTCATTGATGAAAATCAATATTGTTTTGTTTGGATTGTTGATTTCCCAATGTTTGAATATAATGAAGAAAAAGAATTAAATGCTGCTCATCATCCTTTTACAGCTTATAAAGTAGAAGATGAGCAATATTGGGATAGTGATCCTTTAAAAGTTCGTTCTAATGCTTATGACATTGTGTTAAATGGTTATGAATTAGGAAGTGGAAGTTTACGAATCTATGATCAAAAACAACAACAAAAAGTGTTTGAAAAATTAGGGTTAAGTGATGAAGATATTCATACCAAATTTGGCTTTTTTGTTGAAGCTTTAAAATATGGAACACCACCTCATTGTGGAATGGGACTAGGGTTAGATCGCATTGCCATGATTTTAAATCACTCTTCATCCTTAAGAGATGTCATCGCTTTTCCAAAAAATGCTTCTGCTGTTTGTCCAATGAGTGAAGCACCCACGATAGTGGATGAAAAACAATTAGACGAATTAGGAATAAAAATTGTAAAATAAAAGTCAAAGGGGATAGATATCAATGATTAAAATAAAAGAAGTAAAGACCAAAAAAGATTTGAAAAAGTTTATACAATTTCCAAATCATTTATATCAAGATTGTCCATATTTTTCACCTTGTCTTTATATGGATGAAATGAATTGTTTAAATCCTAAAAAAAATCCAGCTTCAAAGTATTGTGATTTTAAATTATTTTTGGCTTATCAAGATGAAAAAATTGTAGGACGGATATGTGGGATTATCAATCATCACGCCAATCAACGCTATCATCAAAAAAGAGTTCGTTTCAACCGTATCGATATGATTGATGATATTGAAGTGACCAAGGCTTTAATTGGTGCAGTTGAAAAGTGGGGAAAGGAAAATGGTTTAATTGAAATTAATGGACCATTAGGGTATTCTGATCAAGATAAAGAAGGACTTTTAATTCAAGGTTTTGACCAAATGAATATGTTTATCACCATGTATTCTCATCCCTATTATGTAGATCATTTAAAACAATTAGGATTTGTTGAAGATGCATTTTGGAATGAATATAAGATTATGATTCCAAAAGAAGTCGATCCTAAAATTACAAGAATTGCACGTCATGTAGAAAAGAAATATCAATTACACATGGTTCATTTAAAAAGCAAACGTAAAATTAAAAATTATGTCATTGAAGCACTTCATCTAGTCAATCGCTGCTATAAAGATTTATATGGCTATGTGCAAATTGATGACCAACAAATTCGCCATTTAGCGGCACAATACGTACCTTTAATTAATTTAGATTATTTACAATTAGTTGAAACCCAAGATCATAAAATTGTCGGATTAGGATTAATGATTCCATCTCCTGCCTGGGCTGTAAAAAAGACAAAAGGTCGGCTATTTCCGTTTGGCTTTATCCCATTTTTTCAAGCATTGAAGCATTCTAAAGTATTAGAAATGTTACTTGTTGCCATTGATCCTGAATATCAAAATAAAGGGGTTAATGCGATGATTATCGAAGAAGCCATTCAAAATGCGATTAAAAATGGCATAGAATATGCTGAAACTGGACCAGAATTAGAAGACAATATCGCTGTTCAAAGCCTTTGGAAAACCTTTGAAGCAGTGAATCACAAAAAAAGATGTTGCTTTTTAAAACCAATTGATTAGCCAATTCGAAAAGAATTGGCTTTTTTTCTTACAAGAAAAAGGATATAATAGCAATAGGGTGAAAAAAATGATAGATCAAAAGTTGTTAAACCGAATTAACGAATTGGCGCATAAAAAAGATTTAACGCCAGAAGAAAAACAAGAACAAAAAGAGTTAAGACAAGAATATTTAAAACAGTTTAAAGAAGGGTTTAAGCAACAATTAGAAAGTTTAAAAGTCGTTGACGTGTTAGGAAACGATGTTACACCACAAAAAATAAAAGAAAAGAGGGAAAAACATGAATAAAGATACACTTTGCATCAATACGTTAAGAGGGTTAGCAATGGATGTGATAGATAAAGCGAATTCTGGTCATCCAGGAATGGCTTTAGGAAGTGCACCCATTTTACATACGATATTTACTAAGCATATGATTTCGACTGCCATTGATTCAAAATGGATGAAAAGAGATCGATTTGTTTTATCATCAGGACATGTCTCTTCTTTACTTTATTGTATTTTACATCTTTGTGGATACAATATTTTAATGGAAGATTTAAAACAATTTCGGCAATTAAACTCCAAAACACCAGGACATCCTGAAGCACAACTCACAGATGGTGTTGATTTTTCCACAGGCCCTTTAGGACAAGGACTCGCTTCAGCTGTTGGAATTGCGATGGCTGAACGACATCTAGTAGCCACTAATAAAGATTTAGAAGATGTTCTTGAACACTATACTTATGTTTTATGTGGAGATGGAGATTTACAAGAAGGTTGTGCCATTGAAGCGATGTCTTTAGCTGGGTTATATCGATTAAATAAACTCATCGTTTGCTATGATAATAATGATGTGACATTAGATGGTCCTCTTAGCCAATCTAATGTAGAAAATACTAAAATGAAAGCCGAATCCATGAATTGGAATGTCCTTTTAGTTGAGGATGGTAACGATGTTCAAGCTATTGATGAAGCGATTTGCAAAGCCAAACAACAACAAGAAAAACCAACCTTAATTATTTGCAAAACGACAATTGGTTATGGAAGTGAATTGCAAGGAACTTGTGCTGTTCATGGTGCTCCTTTAAAAAATGAACGTACGAAAAAGTTAAAAGCTTTCTTACAAATTCCTAACCAAGAATTTTATATTCCAGACGAAGTAAAAGATTATTATAAAGAAACTTATGTTGCTCGGGGAATTCAAGCTTATATGGATTATAATAAAAAAGTACAATCTTTAAGCGCTGCGCAACAACAACAATTACAAGCGATTATCGAAAATAAAATTCCTGAAAATGTCTTTAAAGATGGAAAAGTTTATCCTGATTTTTATCAAAATTCGACGCGAAATGTTTCTAAAGAGTTATTAAATTATTATTGTGACCACTCATCTTTATTATTTGGTGGTTCAGCTGATGTGGCAAAATCCGTTATGACTTCATTAGATCATCACACGACTTTTGATGCTAATCATTATGAAGGCAGAAATATTAATTTTGGCATTCGTGAGTTTGCCATGGCTTGTATATGTAATGGATTAGCGAGCCATGGAGGAATCAAACCTTATTGTGGTAGTTTTTTAGTTTTTATGGATTATTTTAAAGCTGCTATTCGTATGGCTGCTTTAATGGAATTACCTGTCACGTATTTATTGTCCCATGATAGTATTGCTGTTGGAGAAGATGGACCGACTCATCAACCAATTGAACAATTGGCAACTCTACGCGCTATTCCTAATGTCAATACTATTCGCGTTGCGGATGCAAGAGAAGCAAAAGGAGCTTATAAAATTGCTCTTTCATCCACTCATACACCAACGGCCATTATTTTATCAAGACAAAATTTAACAACTTTGCCCTTATCAGATGAAGACAAAGTTCAATATGGTGCTTATGTCATCGCATTTGAAGAAAAACGTTTAGATGCAATTTTAATTGCTACAGGTAGTGAAGTTGGACTTGCTTATCAAGCAAAAGAAGCTTTAAAACAAGAAAATATTGATGTACGTGTTGTTTCCATGCCTTCCTTTTATCTTTTTGAACAACAATCAAAAGAGTATCAAGAAGAAATTTTGCCTTCAACTTGTCAAAATCGTTTGGCTATTGAAATGGCTAGTGAATTTGGTTGGCATAAATATGCAAAAGAAACTTTATGCATGCAAGAATTTGGAAGAAGTGGAAAAGCAGAAGAGGTTATCTCATATTTCCACTTTGATGTAGACACTATTGTAAAAAAAGTAAAAAAGATGGTTTAAAAGCCATCTTTTTTGTTTTTTCGACACTTCTTTTTTTTATAATAGGAAATATAAAAGAGGTGTATTGCAATGCATAAAATGATTTTTTTTCAATGGGATGAGCATTACCAAGATCAATTGAGTGTAGAAATTGTTCAAAATTTATTTGATAATTATCATTTAGATTCTTGTCAAAAACAATTAGAAATTGTTTTAAAAAGACAAAATATTTCAACTGTGATGGAACAGTGTCTTAGACTTTGTAAAGGAATGGAACAATTAACTGTTGCAGAAAATGTCATTCATCTTATCGTAAATGAAGAAATCTTTGAACAATTAATTTTTTATGAACATTATATTTGTTATGAATATGATAATCCACATCAAATTTTGCTTAAAAAATGCCATTCTATTTTGAACCAATATCAACAACTTAACGAAACAAAAAGATTAGTAACAGTTTAAAAAGTTTAGATTTTGTCATCTAAACTTTTTAATTAAAAAAAGAGCCCAAATTTCTTTGAACTCTTAAAATGAAGGATTTATAATTTTTTAAAGGTCAATGTTGCACTAGTTGAAGTGATTTCATCAATGGTAATAGAATAACCAATTTCAGTTTGATCATTGAATCGTGTTGCGTTTGCAAAGAAACTAGCAAATTTTGTAGGAGTAAAGACATCTCCCTCTTGAAATAAAGTATCATTGGTTGCAGGACGATTATATTTAAAAGTATTCGTTCCTGTCGCTTCTAACAAATGCAATAAAAATTCATCAGTATTTGGACCTTGTGTGGTATTAGAATGGACGATAGAAGGAGAATCATCTAAATCATCTGTATAATTGGTTAAATTTCCCCAATAATCATAAGCTCCTAATCGAGAATCGACATGATAGATTTTAATTCCTGATTCTGTAAAATGACGAACAGAATTTTGGTATGCAGTTAAAGAATCTAAATAATTTAATCCTGTAGGTGTAGAGAATTCAATGAGTAAATATTCATCCATTGCAGTTTGGTTCCAAGTATCATCACCACGAACTAAAATACAATCGCCAGAAGATTCAAAAGGAGCAATAGTAATGGTGGTATCTCCAGTGACAACTTTTGGCATTGTCCAGTTTAATAACATTTTAGAATAAGCATTGTGGTCTCCGATATTGTAATCCATCATATCTAGTTTACCAGCAGCACCATAAGTGCTATTGTCATCATAATTGTAGTAATCGTCTAAACCAAGAACATGCCCAGTTTCATGAATAAATGTATGGGCATCGGGAACAAGAACTCCATTTTGTTCATACATTCCATCATATAAAAAGTCAATACTTGCCCAAGCATAGGTATAGGGTTTTAAACCTGAAGCAGTATTTTGATAATCCCAGAAAGTGTAAGCCCACCAAACAGTCGTTCCTGTAGTGCTATAGGGACGATCATAAACTAACCAAATCGCATCGACATAGCCATCATTATTTTGATCATAGTAATCTAAATCACCATAATTTTTTTCATACCATTTCGCTGCTTCGCGTAAAACATAATAAGAAGGGTCCGCATAAATTTGTGAAGATAACCCATTGATTTGTCGACTAGTCTTATCTACAGTAAACCAATCGGTGACGCGTCCTTGTAATTTTAAGTTACCATAACTCGATTTATAATAATAACTACTGACCGATTCCCATCCAGTATAACTAGGATCTCCAAAAAAGGCTTTTTCAATATCAGTTAAAGCTTTATCACAACCACCTTCATAATTTCGACAAGAAGAGATGGTTGAATCATCTTGAAATTTAACGGGAATGACTAAAATGCGTTGATTTCCTGTCGTTGCTGGATCAAAATAAATTTCTCTTTCACGAACTTCTTGATAAGTAAAAGCAAATTCATCAGGAGTGTAATAATTTGTTCCAGAAGACGGAGTAGGACTTTTTTCAAATGTGACACTATCAAATTCAAATGCATATTCACTATCTGTTGCTTTGTTATCCGGAATAATCATCGGTTCTTTTTCAACGGGAATCGATGGAGTAGTATCAGTATTTGAAGATTGAATAGAATCCGAAGAGGGCGAAGAAATTGTAGTTTTTGTATCTTGGCAACCAGTTAAAGATAGTGAAGATATCAAAATCAACCCAGCCCATAGAAGTATCTTTTTTTTCATTTTTAACACAACCTTTCAAGAATTAAATTATAGCTGATTTCATTATTTATTTCAAGACAAAAGGCAGGAATCATAAAATGAAAAGTTGTAAGACTTGTTTATTTAAAAAAACTATAGTAAAATAATAAAAGATAGCAAAGGAGGAAGAAAGATGATTCTCTTTAGTACGGTTGGTGTTTCTATTTTATGGTGTGCTATTGGGCTAGTAGTTGGTGGTATTATAGGTTTTTTTGTTGCAAGAAGTATATTCAAACGGAGTTTAAAAAAGAATCCTCCGATTAATGAAAAAATGATTCGTGTGATGTTTAAGCAAATGGGAAGAACGCCAAGTGAAGCTCAAGTTCGTCAAGTGATGAACGCAATGAATCAACAACGTTAAAACATTAAAAAAATAGACTCCTTTGAAGGGAATCTATTTTTTTTCTTTTTTTGCGAGTTGAAAGGGTTTTTCCTCCCCTTTAATTAATTTAATAATATTGGATTGATGGCGAATGATTAAAAGAATACTGATGACAACTAAAGTAATGGAATAATAAAGCCCTTGTTCTTTAGGATAAAGATAAAATCCTTCATAAAAGAAAGGAATAAAAGAAAGTAAAGAAGTGATTGCTGCCATACAAATAGAAGATAACGACACAATTCGTTTTAAAAGAAAAGAAAGAACAAAAACGACAAGTCCAACTAATGATACAATATAATTTGAGCCAAGCGCAAATCCAGCAATGACACTGACCGCTTTTCCTCCTTTAAAATGAGCAAATATCGGAAAACAATGACCAATACAAGTCATAAAACCTGCGGTAATAAACATCATGGCTAACCAAAAAGAACTATCAAACTTAAATAAATATAAGCCAACGATATACATTAAATTAGAAGTAAAAATGGATTTGCACATATCTAAAATTAAGACAATAATGCCTGGTTTTGCACCCAATGTGCGTGCTACGTTAGTTGCTCCAAGATTCCCAGAACCTTTCGTCCGTACATCGGTCTTATAAAAAAATTTTCCAATGATTAAAGCATTGGGAATAGAACCGATAAAATAGCCTACAATAGCAGAAATGACAAGGGATAAGAGAATGACAAACATATTTTCACCTATTTTCTAAACATTTTCACTACTATGATATAATAAGTGAACAAGAAATTCAATCTTGTTTTTCTTGATAAAAAGATTTCAATTACGATATAATAATTAAGTTAGGAGTGGTTGTTGTGGCAGAAAAGAAAGTTTCTACTCATTATAATGATGATGATATCCAAATCTTAGAAGGATTAGAAGCGGTTCGCAAAAGACCTGGAATGTATATTGGTTCGGTTGATTCTCGTGGACTTCATCACTTGCTTTGGGAAATTGTTGACAATGCAGTGGATGAAGCATTAGCAGGTTTTGGTAAAGAGATCGTCGTAAAATTATATAAAGATAACTCTGTTTCTGTCACTGATAGTGGCCGTGGTGTTCCCGTAGGAATGCACAAGTCCGGTCAATTAACTCCTGTTGTCGTCTATACTGTTTTACATGCAGGAGGTAAATTTTCTGAAGATGGAGGATATAAAACTTCCAGTGGCTTACATGGTGTAGGGGCTTCTGTTGTCAATGCCTTATCGGAATGGATGAAAGTCACCATTGTACGTGATGGAAAAACTTATGAAATTGATTTTAAACAAGGAGGAAAAATTGTTTCCAATTTAAAAGAAATTCCTGTAGTTGCAAATAAACGTAGTGGCACATCGGTATGTTTTAAACCAGATGCCAATATTTTTACTTCCACCACTTTTTCTCATACTTTAATTTGTGAAAGATTACGAGAAACTGCTTTTTTAATGCCAGGGATTAAATTCGTTTTTGAAAATGAAATTATCAATAAAAAAGAAGTTTTTTGTTATGAAAACGGCGTAGAAGAATTTGTCAAATTTATTTGTGAAGGGAAAACGCCTTTACATAAAATTGTCTCGATTCAAGGAGAAGCAGAAGGAATTAAAGTCGATTTAGCTTTTGTGTATTGTGATAATTATGAAGATGATGATCGCAACGTCTTATCTTTTGTCAATAATATTCGAACTAAAGATGGAGGGACGCATGAAGTTGGTTTTCGCACTGCTTTTACCAAAGCATTTAATGACTATGCACGCAACAATAATCTTTTAAAAAGTAAAGATAAGAATTTAGATGGGCGAGATGTTCGTGAAGGAATTAATGCAGTCTTATCTATTAAAATTGTAGAAAGTTTATTACAATTTGAAAGTCAAACAAAAAGTAAATTAGGAACTCCTGCTGCCCGAACGGTTGTAGAAAACATTGTCTATGAAAAACTTTCTTATTTTTTAGAAGAAAACAAAGAAATTGCGACCATTTTGGTTGGAAAAGCAGTTAAAGCTCAACAAGTTCGTGAAGCCACAAGAAAAGCTAGAGAAGAAGCACGTTCGGGAAAAAAGGTGAAAACTGAACGCATTATTTCTGATAAATTATCGCCTGCTCAAAGTAAAGATCAAAAACTTAATGAATTGTTTTTAGTAGAAGGAGATTCTGCTGGTGGCAGTGCAAAACAAGGAAGAAACTCTAAATATCAAGCGATTTTGCCTTTAAGAGGAAAAGTCATCAACTCCGAAAAACAAAATGTAGCAGCATTGATGAAAAATGAAGAAATCAATACGATAATTTATACAATTGGAGCAGGAGTAGGGCAAGACTTTGATGTCAAAGATTCCAATTATGGGAAAATTATCATCATGACTGATGCGGATACAGATGGAGCTCATATCCAAGTTTTATTGCTCACTTTCTTTTTTAGATATATGCGTCCATTAATTGAAAATGGAATGGTATATGTCGCTTTACCCCCTCTTTATAAAGTATCAAAAAAGACAAGTAAAGGGGAAGTTTTCCAATATGCATGGAATGATATAGATTTAGCAAAAGCCAAAAAAGAAATCGGTGAAAATGCTTATATTCAACGATATAAAGGGTTAGGAGAAATGAATGCGGATCAACTTTGGGAAACGACAATGAATCCACAAACTAGAACATTACTTCGAGTCGATATCGAAGATTTTACAATTGCTGATCGGCGTTTGTCAATTTTGATGGGAGATAAACCTGAGCCAAGAAGAGAATGGATTGAAGAAAATGTGCACTTTACTTTAGAGGATAATTTTTCAAAGGAGCGTGAGGAATAATGGCTACAAGAAAGACAAAAATTGATGATGAATTTGTATCCAATACCGACCTCTCTATGATTTATGGACCTTTTGAAGATATCATTAGTGAACGGTTTGGTGCTTACTCTAAATATATTATTCAAGATCGGGCTTTACCAGATATTCGTGATGGATTAAAGCCGGTGCAAAGACGGATTTTATTTGGCATGAAAGAGTTAGGCTGTGTTGCCAATACTCCTTATAAAAAATCCGCTCGTATTGTTGGGGATGTCATGGGAAAATACCATCCTCATGGAGATAGTTCAATTTATGATGCTATGGTTCGAATGAGCCAATGGTGGAAAAGTAATGAAGAACTCATTGATATGCATGGAAATAATGGTTCTATTGATAATGACCCCGCTGCTGCAATGCGTTATACGGAAGCGCGACTTTCTTCCGTTGCCATGGAATTATTAAAAGATATTGATGAAGATACAGTGGAGTTTACTTATAACTTTGATGATACTTTAAAAGAACCAACGGTTTTACCAACACGCTTTCCAGCTTTGTTAATTAATGGTGCAAAAGGAATTGCTGCTGGTTTTGCAACGGATATTCCTCCACATAATCTTTCTGAAATTATTGATGGAACTATTCATCGCATTAAAAATCCTAATTGTCGTTTAGAAACGATGATGGAACTAATTAAAGGTCCTGACTTTCCAACAGGTGGAATAGTTTTTGGAAAAAAAGGAATAGTAGAAGCTTTCAGTACGGGAAAAGGAAAAATCGTTGTTCGTGGAAAAGCAGAAGTCATTGAAGAAAAAAATAATCGCAAAATTGTCATTACAGAAATTCCTTATGACATTGTAAAGATTGCTTTGGTTAAACGCATTGATGAAATTCGCTTTAACAAAGAAATATGGGGAATGGTGGAAGTGCGCGATGAAAGTGACCGCAGTGGATTAAAAATTGTCATTGATATCACAAACGAAGCCGATGCCCAATTAATTTTAAATTATTTATATAAGGCTAGTGATTTACAAACCAGTTATAGTTATAATATGGTGGCTATTGATCATAAAACACCTAAACAAGTTGGATTACTTGCCATTTTAGATGCGTATATAGAATTTAAAAAAGAAGTCATTATTCGAAAAAGTCAGTATAACTTTGATAAAAAGACTGCCCGTCTTCACATTATAGATGGTTTAATTAAGGCAATTTCGATAGTTGATGAGTTAATTGACACGATTAAAAAAAGTAAAAATAAAGCTGATGCAAAAGAAAATATCATTGCAAAATATGGTTTTAGTGAAAAACAAGCAGAAGCAATTTTAATGTTACAACTTTATCGTTTATCTTCAACAGACATTACAAAATTAAAAGAAGAACAAGAAATATTACATCAAGAATTAAGTCAATTAAAAGAAATATTAACGCAAGAAACGGCTTTAAAGGCTGTGATGATTGCGGAATTAAAAGAAATTAAAAGTAAATATGGACATGCTAGAAAGACTATTTTAGAAGATGAAATTGAAGAAATTGTCATTGATAAAGTCTCCACTGTCATTAAAGAAGACGTCATGATTGCGATTTCAAGAGATGGGTATGCGAAAAGAAGTCAATTAAAATCTTATAATAGTAGCAATTCGAGTTTCCCAGGTTATAAACAAACCGATGCCATTGTCGCTATTTCACAAGCGAGCACTTTAGATACTTTATTAGTTTTTACAAGTGGCGGTAATTTTATGTATCTTCCTGTCTATGAACTAGTGGAAAACAAATGGAAAGATGAAGGCGTACATATCAATAAAATCGCTGCCTTCCCAGCTAGTGAAAAAATTATTAATGCCTTTGTCGTCAAAGAGTTTCGTAAAGACTTATACATTACTTTAGCATCTTCTAAAGGAAGCATTAAACGAACAGCCCTTTCTGAGTTTGTTTTACAACGTTATTCTAAGGCGGTTTCTTGTTTCCGTTTACAAGAAGATGAAAGTTTAGTTGCTGCTTTCTTAACCAATGGTGGTTGCGATATTGTTGTTTTATATAAAAATGGAGCATTAGTGCGCTATGATGAAAACCAAGTCAGTATTGTAGGTTTAAAAGCAGGTGGGGTTCGCAGTGGATCTCGAGCATTAGATTGTGATTTAGTAGGTGGGATTGCTTTAGATGAAGAAAAGAAAGCAAACATGATGATTGTTACCGATAAAGGGGGATTAAAGCCAGTATATCCTCGTTATATTAATCAAACGAATCGAACAACAGTAGGAACTTTGTCTTTTAAATCTTTTAGAAGTGACCATCACGATGCAGTTGGCATTGTCACCTATAACGAAGGAGATACTCTTCAAATTGTTACCAATTTTAAATCTATGGATGTTTTGGTAGATGAAGTGCCTTATCAACCGATTGATAAAATCATTAAGCCTTTTTTAACATTAGAAAAAAGAGAAAAAGTAGAAGCGATAATGATTGCGAAAACGACTTATATTGATCAAAAAGTGAAGGCAAAACAAGTAAAAAAACAAGATCCTTCTTTTGCTAAATTTGATGATAAACTTCAAGATGAAGAAGCGAGCAAAAAAGAAAAATACGCCAATATTTCTATTGACGATTTATTTAAATAAATTATGCTAATCCATTTTTACGAAATTCAAATAAGAGTTTTGTTAACACTCGTTTTTCAATACGAGAAACATAGGATCGGGAAATGTTAAACATCTTCCCGATTTCTTTTTGCGTCATTTCTGGTTTTCCATTTAAACCATATCGGTAAGAAATGATTTTTAATTCGGTAGGGTCTAAAATTTTTAAAAACTGAGTTAAATATTTTAAATTGTTTTCTTTATCTAATTTTTCTGATAAATTTTCTACAGGTGCTGGGATAACATCCATTAAAGTGATATCACTGCCATCACTATCTTCTCCGATAGAATCAAATAAATAGACGTCATTATTTGCCTTTTTTGTACTTCGCAAGTGCATTAAAATTTCATTTTCAATACAACGGGCAGCATAAGTGGCAAGTTTATTTCCTTTTTCTTCACTAAATGTATCCACGGCTTTAATTAAACCAATGGTGCCAATGCTGACTAAATCGTCAAATTGTTCATTACAATTTTCATATTTTTTACAAATATGAGCGACTAATCGAAGATTATGTTCAATCAACTTGGTACGTGCTTCTTCTTTTTTCTCGCTAAAAAGCATTTTAATATAACGTTCTTCATCTTCTTGACTTAAAGGAGAATGAAAAACTCCATTTTTTATATAACCAACATATAAAGTTAAATTTTTAAATAATTCAATGATGATTTGAAACATATAGAACACCTCATCCTAATATATCAAAAAAAAATAAAAGATATGATTAAAAACACCTTTTTATAGGTATTTGTTTCAATTTATGCTATACTTAACATGGTGAGTTTATGAAAAAAAATTATATCCCAACCTGGTATTTTCCTGATTTATTAAAACTAAATCCTGAACATTTTTTACAAAAAAATTATCACACAATTTTTTGTGATATTGATAATACCCTTTGTTGTCCTTATCAAGCGCATCCTGACCCAGAAGTAATTGATTGGATTTTAGCCTTAAAAAAGCAAAACATTCAAGTGATTTTAATTTCTAATAATAATGAAAAACGAGTTTCTACGTTTGCTGCTTCCTTAGATGTGCCATATTTATACAAGGCTAAAAAACCAAGTTGTAAAAAATTATTAGATAAAATAGAAAAACTTCAACTTCAAAAGTCTTCTGTTTTGCTGATAGGTGATCAAATTATGACAGATGTCTTATGTGCAAATAAAGCAAAAGTTGATGTTTTATTAGTTAATCGCAAAACAAAAAAAGACCAATGGATTACATTTATTCCCCGCAGATTGGATATTTTTATTCGTAAAAGATTGAAAAAAAATAATCTTTTGAGGAACTTTATATGAATGAAACATTATATTGTGCTGGATGTGGATCAATTTTACAAACAGAAGACGAAACGAAAGACGGATACATTGAAAAAAAGGCTTTACAAAGAGAAACATTTTTGTGTAAACGTTGCTATCAATTAAAACATTATGGTAAATTTGTTGAAGGAAAGAGCACTTTTCATACAATAAAAATGGTCCATCAATCTATTCAAAAAAATGATGTTGTGCTTTTTGTTATTGATCTTCCTTTAATTTTAACTCCTTTTTTAAATGCTTTTTCAGAATTAAAACGTTATTCAAATTTATATTTAATTGTCAATCGTTATGATTTATATCAAACTTTTTTAAGTAAAAAAAAGGCAATGCAGTTCATTGAAAAAGAAAGTAAACGTTTCCAATTAGATTTTAAAAAAATTGTTTTTGCGGAAGATATTCATGATTTTATAGAAGATATTAAAAGTCAATATCCTTTTCAAAACATTGCTTTAGTAGGAGTTGAAAATGTTGGGAAAACCACTTTAATTAAAAAAATTCTATCTCCTTCAATAGAAATAAAAAATCAACTAGTGACTAGTATTTATCCAGGAACCACTTTACAACCTTTAAAAATGAAATTAGATGACCAACACTTGATTTATGATACACCTGGAATTTTAAGTAAAACTTCTTTTTTAAATGCTTTTCCCAAAGGACTTTTAAAGCATCTGCAATTGGATAAAAAAGTAGTGCAAACGGCTTATCAATTACACGATTCACAAGCAATTATCATAAATAATTTTATAAGTTTGCATTATTTAAAAGGTCCAAAGCAAGGAATTCTTTTTTACCATAGTCCGCAATGTCGCTTGACAAGAACAAAACTTATCAATTCAAAATCGACTTTTAATGCTTTAATAAAAGAAAATCAATTAAAAATTCATTCTATTCATTCTTTTGATGATCTTCAAGCCTATCCCATTACCATAAAAGAACCAAAAAAAGATATCGTCATTGAAGGATTTGGCTTTATTACGATTACAAAACCAGGAGAATTTATTTTATACACCATCAAAAATGGTTTAATTACTATTCGCGATGCGATGATTTAAAGAGGTGAAATTATGTTAACCAAACAAGATAAAAATCGTTTAAAACAAGCAGCCAATCATTTAAAACCAATCGTCATTATTGGAAAAGATGGGATGTCTTCTAATCTTGTTCAAACCATTCAGCAAGTTTTAAAAAAGCATGAATTAATTAAAATTTCGGTTTTAAAAACCTATGAAGGAGTACAAAAAGAAGAATTAGCCGAACTATTAGCTTCTGTCACTTCTTCTGAAGTCATTTTAACGATTGGCCGAGTCATTGTACTTTATAAGAAAAATAAGGAAATTAATGCTTATGGAACAAACTAAAATATTATTATTTGGTGGATCCTATAATCCAATTCATAAGGGGCATATTAATGCGGCGTTAAATGTTTCTAATTATCTATCTTGTCAAGAAGTTTGGTTTATTCCGCGAAAGTATAATTATGATGGTTCATTATTGCTTGATGGAAAACATCGTTTAGCCATGATGAAAATGGCACTTTCGGAATTTAAAAATTTTAAAATTTGTGATATTGAATTAAAAGATCGCAATAAAAAATTAATTTATACGTATAACACGGCAAAGCGCTTGCTTCAAAAGTATAAAAATCAATATCAATTTTATTTTTTAATTGGTGCTGACCAACTCAATAATATTGAACGCTGGTATCGCATCGAAAAATTAGCGCAAATGTTTCAGTTTGTCTGCTTTAAAAGACCAGGTTATGTGATTAATGAATCTTTGGCTAAAAAATATCATATTCTCATCATCGATGGAAAACAAATTGATGCTTCTAGTACAAAAGTGCGTGCTGGCTTTTATGATGAAATTGATGACTCCATCCAAAAATATATTCAAGAACATGAACTTTATTTAAAAGAACGTTTGATGCCTCTTTTACCAGAACGATTATTTATTCATTGTCTATCAACGGCAAGATTGGCAAAGGCGATTGCAAAAAGTAATCATGAAAATATTAATCGTGCTTATGTGGCTTCCATTTTACATGATGTTTCTAAGTCTTTACCAAAAGATGAAATTCAAAAAATTATGGAACAACACTACCCCAATCACATCAAAGAACCGAAATATTGTCATCATCAATATGCTAGTGCCTATTTAGCCAAAAATAGTTTTGGAATCCAAGATGAAAAAACATTAAAAGCCATCGCTAGCCATTGCCGACCTTCTAAAAAAATGTCTAAGTTAGATAAAATTGTTTATTGTGCCGATAAATTAGAAGAAGAAAGAGAGTTTGCAGCGGCTGTTTTACCGATTCGTGAAAAAGCTTATCAAGATATTAATCAGGCCTTTATTTTGACAATGGAAGATCAATCTCTTGCTTTTAAAAAGAAAGGGGAATGGGCTGACCCATGGTTAAATCAAATGATTGAATACTATAAAAGAAAGGAAAATGGACATGGAAGATAAAAAATTAACAATACTTTTAGAAACAATTCTTGATAAAAAAGGAGAAAATGTCGTTTATATTGATGTCAGCCAAAATAACCCTTTGGCTCGGTATTTTATTATTGCTACAGTAGCAAGTAATCGTCAAGCAATTGCCATGGGGCAAGCTTTAAAAGAAGCATGTGAAATTCATGATATTGTGATTCGCAATGTAGAAGGAAAAAGTTCAAGCGATTGGATTTTAGTCGATGCAAACGATTATATTATTCATATCTTTACAAAAGAAGCAAGAATTCATTATGGCTTAGAAAAATTGTGGGCAAATTATCCCATTATGAAGGTTGATTGAGATGAAGATTTTGTTAATTGTAGCAATGCAAGAAGAACTACAAACTTTTTTAAATCATGCTTCTTTTTTGCATTTGCTTGATCAAGGATTTGACTATTATTATTTAAAGAATGAAAAACAAGAAATATATTTGGTTAAAACAGAAGTGGGAAAGGTAAATGCCGCAATTCTTACCACTACTTGGATTCAAAAAATCAAGCCTCAATTTATTATTAATGCTGGTATCGGTGGCTCTTTCCATTCTAATATTCCCGTTTATTCTACAGTGTTTGCTTCGAAATTGGCCTATTTTGATGTGGATTTGACAGCTTTTCAATTACCTTTAGGAAAGTTAGACAATATGGATTTATATTTTAAAACAAGTAAGAAAAATTTTAAACTATTAGCAAATGATTTTTATGGACTCATTGTAAGTAGTGATACTTTTGTTCACACTAGTAAGCAAAAAGAATGGATTTTATCGCATTTTCCTAAAGCTTTAGCCTGTGATATGGAAGGGGCAAGTGTAGGACAAGTGGCCACTTTCTTTAAAAGAAAATTTATGGTTATTCGAACAATTTCTGATATGATTGGCGTATCGCAAACGCAAGATTATCTTAATCAAAAACAAAAAGCCATGCAAATTTGTGTCCTAAAGACAATGCAATTTATTGAACATCTATCATCATAAAAAAGTAGCAATTAAAATGTTGCTATTTTTTTCTAGTAAAATATACTTATTTATTATATAATAAGTATAGTCTACGTAAAGTATTCGTTTGGGAGGTTAAAAACATGAAACAACAAAAAACAAAAAAGTTTCTAAAAGGGCTTTCAGTGGCATTTATTTGTAGTGCTTTAATGTTAACTGCATGTAATACATCATCAGACAATTGGCTATCTAAAAATCCTTCATCTTCAGATAAAGAAGAGATTCGCGATTATGCAAGATTGATTGCTCCTACAGGACTTCGCTATGATGCACAAACTTCGACCATTCAATGGAATGTCGTCTATGGTGCAAAAGGATATGTCGTCAATATTGATGGAAAAGTAGTGGAAAGTTCTACTACAAGAACATCTTATCGATATGAAGATTTTGAAGAAGGAAAATCATATTTGATTAGCGTCAAAGCTTTGGGTGAAGAAGGGGTTTATGAAGACTCTTCTTATGCGAGCATTTATTATAATAAAGAAGCAGTTACTTCTAACTTTGCTTATAGTTATTATCAAACTAATGCAGCAAATCAAATTGACATCGAAATTACTGGTTTTAGTGCTAATGCCGATGAAGATAATTTAACAGATATTGAAATTCCATCAGAAATCGATGGTTTCCGTGTTGTACGAATTGCTGATCGCGCTTTTCGCAGTTCTTCTATACAAACTGTCATTTTACCTTCTACCATTCAATCAATAGGAATTGAAGCTTTTTATAATTCTGATTTAGAAGAAATTACTTTCAATGAAGGTTTACAAACTATTGAAGATTCTGCTTTTGAAAAAACGCGTCTTCGTTCAATTACTTTCCCTCAATCGTTGACGACTTTAAAAACAAAAGCATTTTATGATAATAGTAGATTAGAAGAAGTGAATTTCCATGCCAATATGTCTTTATCTACAATACCCGAATCTTGTTTTTCGGAAGCAGATTTACAAACGTTAGTTTTACCACCTTCAATCACCACTTTAGAAAAAGAAGCTTTTTCAAGAAATTCAAGCTTAGTTTCTATTGAATTTAATTATGAAGGTCGTAAAAGTAATTTGACCACCATTAAAGATAGTGCTTTTTTAGATTGTGAAAGTCTTAAAAATATTGTTATACCCGCATCAGTAAAAGAAATTGAAGACAATGCATTTAAAATCACATCTGGTAAAAAAACAAGTTTAGAAACTTTTATGTTTGAAAGCGGAATTCAACTTCAAAAAGTGGGTGCTAGTGCTTTTTCAAGAATATTAAATGGAGATAATTTTACTTATTTTGGTCCTCAAATAGAAACCATTTCAGAAACAGATCAAAAAGTAATTCGTTTACCAAAAAGTATTCAAGAAATCGGAGCCAATGCGTTTGAATTTTCAAAAGCGGAAACTCTTACTTTTGAAGAAGGAAGTCAATTACAAATTATTTCTTCTTCTGCTTTTTTACAAAACACTTCTTTAACGGAAGTTACTTTTCCTGAATCCTTACAACGAATAAAAGATAATGTTTTTAGCAATTGTTCTAATATTGCAAATGTGACTTTTCATAATACGAACAATCAATTAGTTGAAATTAATTCTACTGCTTTTAATTCTACTGCTTGGTATCGCAATCAAGATAAAATTGTTGTCAATCAAATTTTAATAAAAGATACAACTGTGACGGGAACAGAATTAGTTGTTGATAATGGCATTCGTTATATCGCAAATAAAGTTTATGAAAACCAAAAATTTACTTCTATCACTCTTCCGTCTAGTTTAGTTGGAATTTATGATTCTGCTTTTGCAAACAATACTGAAATCACTTCTATTGTAATTCCAAGTAGTGTGACTTATATTGGGAAAAATGCTTTTTATGGATGTTCATCCGTACAAACTTTGCAATTTGCAGCAAATTCTAATTTAGAAACGATAGATGAATATGCGTTTGCTAATTTAGATACTCGCCAAGAAACTGCAACAGGAATTTATTTAGAATCCATTCAATTGCCTGATTCTGTAAAAACCATTCATGCATATGCGTTTGCCAATAACTATCATTTAACGACATTTACTTTGTCTGATAATTCAAACTTAGAGACAATTGGAAACTTTGCCTTTGCAAATCTTTATAATCTTCAAAGTATTCACATTCCAGCTAGTGTTGTTAGCATTGGGGATTCAGCTTTTAGTACAATTACAAATCGAAATGGGTTAAAAGAAGTGACATTTGGCGCAAACTCAAAATTAGAAAGTATTGGCAATAATGCCTTTCAAGAAAATGACCAGCTCGTTAAATTTACGTTGCCAGCTTCTGTTAAAACCATTGGTGCAAATGCTTTCCAAAGTACAAGTAAATTAACGGATTTTGCCATTGAAGCAAACAGTCAATTGGAAAGTATTGGTGTTTATGCATTTGAAAGTAGTGGTATTCAAACGATTCATTTCCCAGCCACGATGAAATACATAGGAAATAATGCCTTTGAACGTGCTATTAATTTGACAAATGCAACTTTTGATGCTCAAGCATTCAGTCAAGCTGAAACTGAAAATCAAGTAATTTTTGCAAATACATTCTCTGGATGTAATAGTTTGGTTCAAATTCATTTACCTGAATCAATTCATACGATAGAAAATCAAGCTTTTGTCAATTGTACTGTTTTAAGAACTATCACGACTTCAGCTACAAATATTAGTTCACAAGCATTTTTAAATACTGCTTTTGTTTCATCATTTGAAGATGGAATAGTTATTTTAAATAATGTATTAATTGTTTATAATGGTTCTGCTGAAGTGATTGATATTCCAGAAGGAGTTTCTCATATCAATCGTGAAGCTTTCCAAGGAAAGAGAATGACGAGTGTTTCTTTGCCATCTACTTTAAAAACAATTGATGAAAATGCTTTTGCTAATTGCATTTTATTGCAAAATGTCACGATAGCGAACAATTCTGTATTAGAAACAATTGGCGCTTCGGCTTTCTTTAATTGTAATTCTTTGCTTAGTTTTTCATTCCCATCGACTTTAAAAGAAATTGGTGCATTGGCTTTTGCTAATTGTAAATCTTTAACACACGTTAATTTAGCAAATACGCAATTACAATCGATTCCTTTTGCTACTTTTGCTAATTGTAGACAATTACAAACAGTTTATTTACCTCAAACTTTAACATCTATTGATGTAGCGGCTTTTTATTACAACCAATTGACTGCAATTGATATTCCTAATCAAGTAACAACGATTGGTGATTATGCCTTTGCGTTTAATTCGGCTACGGTAAGTGATAATTTAACGCTTTCAAATAATCAAGAAACAGCATTAGAACAAATAAACACGCATTTAAATGCTTTATTAACAAATGCAAATCGTAATACTTATTCTTTAACCGATATTGCCATTGGTTCTTCTAATAGTCAATTGCAATCCATTGGTCGGTATGGGTTTGCTGGTTCTAGCATTACAAGTTTGGTTTTACCAAAAGAAACAAATTTACATTTAAGTGAATATGCATTTAGTTACGCTCTTACTTTAGAGTCGGCTACTTTTGAAATGAACGTCAGTTTTGATTTAGGAGTATTGTATGGTGCAAATGCTTTAAAAGAATTAGAACATAATAGTAATATTTTTACTTTTATGGCTTTTGGAAATAACATCAATAGTATTCCTCAATCTTTAGAAAAAATTATTATTAGTGATGGGTCTACAGTTATCTTAGACCACGCATTTGATGGTTATTCTTTCGTCAAAGAAATTGAATTGCCTGATTCCATTACCACAATTGGTAAAAATGCTTTTTATGGCTGTAGAAATATCAGTTCTTTGAATTTGAAAAATGTTGAAAGCATCGGAGATGAAGCCTTTTATGGTTGTACCAATTTAGAAATTGATGCATCTACGATTACAAATATTCAAGAAGTAGGAAACAAAGCATTTACCGCTACAAAATGGCTTAACGAATCGGATGAAGATTTTGTCATTTTAAATGGCATTTTACTTCTTTATAAAGGAGAAGATGCAATTGTGACTTTACCAGACACAGTAACGACAATCGCTGGTGGTGCTTTTAGTGGAAATTCAAATGTGAAACAAATTATTGGTTCAGCTAATTTGACAAAAATCAATCAAGGTGCTTTTGATAGTGCAACATCTTTAGAAAGTTTAGTTTTAAATAGTCCTAGTGTTGTTGAAATTGGATTAAATGTCTTTGATTCCCTTTCTAGTCAATTCAAAGTTCAAGTTGTAGATAAAGAACTCTATATATCTTCTAGTATCCTTTGGTCCTTATATCAAGATGTTTTACAATAGTTAGGAAATGATTATGGAAAACGGTATTTCACGTACTAAAATGCAAGAATTGGCAATGATTTGTATTTATCAGCATTTATTATATGCCAAATTACCTATTCAATATCGGAAACCTTTAACCGAAATTGTAAGTGATACGATGGAAATTTCTTATGATGAATGTGATGATTTTTTCAAGCAAATCATTTTTGAAACCATTCGTCAAAAAAAGGAATTTAAAGAAGTTATCAGCCAATATTTGGCAAAAACTTGGAGTTTTAATCGATTATCTTATATTGAACAAGCAATTTTATTACTTTTTTGTAATGAAATTTGCAATCAATTAGTTCCAAAACAAGTGGCCATCGATGTAGCAGTGGATCTAGCCAAAAGATATGGAGATGACACTGCTTACAAATATATTCATGCCGTATTAGATAAAATAGGAAAAAACTATGGATAATCAAGAATTTTTAACTGTCAGTGAAATCAATAAGTATATTAAAACTTATTTAGAAAACAATTATTTTTTAAGAGAAATATTTGTAAAGGGAGAAGTTTCTAATTTAAAAAGACATCAATCGGGTACTTTATATTTTAGCATTAAAGATGCGATTTCTAGAATCAATGTAGTCATGTTTAATGCGTATGCGATGCATATGCAGTCTACTTTAAAAGATGGAGCATTAGTTTTAATTAAAGGTCGATTAAGTGTGTATGAAGCAGGTGGAACCTATCAAATTCAAGCTTATGAAATTTTTTATGATTCCATTGGCTTGTTATATCAAAAATATGAACAACTCAAAAAGAAATTAGAAGCAGAAGGTTTATTTGATGTGGCACACAAAAAAAATCTTCCCCTGTTTCCTAAAAAAATTGGCATTATTACTGCACCTTTTGGAGCAGCAATTCATGATATGGCTAATACAATTCAAAAAAGATGGCCATATGCTGAAGTGATTTTATTTCCCAGTTTAGTACAAGGAAATAAAGCGGCTGAAAATATAGTCAAACAAATACAAGTGGCTGACCAATTTGGTGTAGATGTAATTATCTGTGGTCGTGGTGGAGGTTCTATTGAAGATTTATGGCCATTTAATGAAGAAATGGTTGCTCGTGCGATTTATCAATGTCAAACGCCAATTATATCGGCAGTCGGACATCAAAGTGATTTTACCATTGCTGATTTTGTGGCTGACAAACGAGGTTTAACACCAACTGATGGAGCAATACAAGCCACTCCAAAATTAGAAGATGTCCTAAATTTGTTCGTTCAATTCAAAAATCAAATGCTTTATGGCATGCAAAATCAATTAACCTTAAAAAAAGAACGTTTAAAAAGACAAAAAGAAGCCTATATTTTTAAACATCCGATTCAAATTTATGACCGCTATCGTCTTCGATTAGATTATATAGAAAATCAGTTGCAGCAATCGCAAAATACTTTTATTTCTCATCAAAAAAAAGAATTAGTGCGATTAAATGAACAAATACAAATTTTGTTTCCATCTTACATTAAACAGCAAAAACTATCTTTTTTATCTTTGACACAGCAATTGGATTCTTTAAGTCCTTTAAAAATTTTAAATCGTGGATATGGCATTCTTTTTCAAGAAAAAAGACATATTCGTTTTGTCAAAGAAATAAATATTAATCAAAACTTTGATGTTCATTTACAAGATGGAACCATTCAAGCAAAAGTTGAAAAAGTGGAGGTTTTGGAAAATGGAAGAAAAAATGACATTTGAACAAGCTTTACATCGATTAGAAGAAATTGTTGAAAAATTACAAACTGGAGAAATCGAGTTAGAAAAAGCCTATGCTTTATTTGAAGAAGGAATTCAATTGAGTCGTGAGTGCGAACAAAAATTGAATGCAATAGAACAAAAAATGGTTCAAATTTTAGAAAATGGGCAATTAAAAGATTTTGAGGTTAAGGAAAGTGAATCTTGATAGTAATTTATTTAAAAAAGCAATAGAAAACTACTTATCAACCATTCAGGATAAAACTTTACAAGAAGCAACAAGATACTGCTTGGATTCAAATGGAAAATATGTGCGACCACAACTTCTTTTTTCCACTTTAAAATTTTTTAATCTTTTTGTAAAAAAATATTACTCTTTTGCTTTAGCAGTAGAGATGATTCATACTTATTCTTTAATCCATGATGACCTTCCTTGTATGGATGATGATGATTTTCGTCGAGGAAAACCTTCTTTACATAAACAATATGATGAAGGAATGGCAGTTTTAGTAGGAGATTCCCTTTTATCCGATGCTTTTTTTATTTTAAGTCAGCATCCAAATAAAAAGGAAGCCATGATGGCTATTCGTTGTTTAAGCCAATGTATTGGCTCTCAAGGAATGGTATATGGACAAATTTTAGACTTAAAAAATAAAAATGAAGTCGATTTGTCTAATGAAAAACGTTTTAAAATCGATGTTTTAAAAACTGGTAAATTATTTGAATATTGCCTTACATTACCAGCTATGTTAACCAATCAAACACAAGATAAAATTGAATTATTACAACAACTGGCACATGTTTTAGGCATTATTTATCAAATTAAAGATGATTTAGAAGATAGACACAATCAAGATGACCTACAACTTTTGCAACAATTCAATACACATAAACAAACCCTTTTAAAAGAATTACAAATTCATCCTTCAGACGATTTATATCAATTGATCCAAAATTATTTTTAAAAGCGGGTGATGGAATGAATATTAAAGAAATAAAAGATCCAACTTTTTTAAAACAATTAAACTATAAAGAATTGAATACTTTAGCTAAAGATATCCGTTCTTTTATCATTGAAAATGTATCCCAAACAGGGGGACATTTATCAAGTAATTTAGGAACAGTAGAATTGATTATTGCTTTACATCGCATTTTTGATACTCCCACAGATCAAATTCTTTTTGACGTGGGGCATCAAGCTTACACACATAAAATATTAACAGGCAGAGCCAAGGAGTTTTCAACTTTACGGACTTATCAAGGGCTTTCAGGATATTTAAAAATGTCGGAAAGTCCATATGATATTTTTGAATCGGGGCATTCTTCAACTTCTTTATCGACAGCACTTGGAATGGCCGTTGCTAGAGATCAAAATCATCAGCAATATCACATTGTCAATGTGATTGGGGATGCCTCTATTGCTAATGGGGTGGCTTTTGAAGCATTAAATAGTATTGAGCAATCCAATTCTAAAATTATTATCGTTTTAAATGATAATGATATGGCTATTTCAAAAAGTGTTGGGTCTTTAGCTCAATCGTTAGCAAAAATAAGAACGAGTCAAACGTATGGAGTCGTAAAAAAAGGCTATGTTGGCAGTATTGGTAAAATTCCTAAAATTGGCAGACCAATTGTTAACTTTACTAGACGAGTCATTAATCGAATCTGCGTTTTTTTTCGTTCTATAAATTTATTTGATGCTTTTAAAATTGCCTACATCGGTCCAGTCGATGGACATAATTTTAAATCATTAGAGAAGGCATTTAAAAAAGCAAAACAATATCCAGAAACGATTTTAGTTCATGTAAAGACTAAAAAGGGATATGGATATCAAAATAGTGAAAATGATGAAATTGGAAAATGGCATGGAGTAGAACCGTTTGATTTAAATAAAGGGATAAGTAAACGAGTCAAAGATGATCATTATATTACTTTTTCCCAAGCTTTTGCTGATGCATTATACGCTAAAATGAAAGAAGATAAACAAATACATGTCATTTCTGCGGCAATGATTAATGGTTCTTCATTGCAACAAATTTTTCAAGACTTTAAAGAGCAAAGCCATGATGTTGGCATTTCTGAAGAACATGCTGTTTGTTATGCAAATGGGATGGCTTTAGCCCATTTAAAACCTGTTGTCTCATTATATTCTACCTTTATGCAGCGTGCTTATGATGAAATTAATCATGATATTGCAAGAATCAATAGTTCCGTGGTATTTTTAATTGATCGAGCAGGAATTGTTGGAGAAGATGGAGAAACTCATCAAGGAATTTATGACGTCAGTTTACTTTACCCATTAAAATATGCGACTATTATTATGCCACCAAGCATTAAATACGTAAAAGCTGTTCTCGATTTTGCTTTTTTACATGATGGGCCTGTTTTTATTCGTTATTCTAAATCCTTAGCATTAAAAGAAAATGCTGTATCACAAATTGAATATAAACAATATTTGACCTATAATGTGAATCCACAAAATCAAGCAATCATTATTGCAGTGGGGGAAGGGTATGAAGAGATGATTGCTGAAGTTCAGCATTCTATTTTTAATATTGGTGTCGTCAATCCTTTATTTCTTAAACCTTTAAATGAAGAATTATTACTTTCTTTTTCCGATAAGCCGCTTTATTTATACGATAAAACGAGTGTTTTTGAAGGATTTGGCAGTGCTTTAACTCAGTTTTATAATGATCATCAATGTTTTATTCAAACCTTTTGTGTTCCTCATGAAAATATAATTCATGGCAATGTAAATAAAGTATTAAAGCATTATCATTTGAGTGCAGCACAGATATTTCAAACTATTCTTGAGGATCTGCAAAATGGAAAAAATAAGAATTGATCAGTTATTGATAAAAAAAGGATATGTACCGACTCGTTCTAAAGCCTTACAATTAATACAAGAAGGCAAAGTCTATGTCAATCAACAATTAATATCTAAGGCAGGCACATTTTGTTTAGAAGACGATGAAATAAAGATAAAAGAACATCATCTTTTTGATTATGTATCTCGTGGTGGATTAAAATTAAAAAAAGCAATCGATACCTTTCATTTAGATTTCAATCAAAAAGTTGTTTTAGACATTGGGGCCTCAACTGGAGGTTTTAGTGATTGTTGTTTAAAACATGGAGCAAGTCATGTCTATGCATTAGATGTAGGAAAAGATCAATTAGATGAAAAATTAAAAAATGATGTTCGTGTTACGAATTATGAGGGAATTCATTTTAAAGATGTTCAAACTTCCCTTTTTTTAAAAAAAATTGATGTCATTACCATTGACGTTTCTTTTATTTCTATAAAAAGTATTTTAATGAAAGTAAATGAACTTTTTTCTGATATAATAATAGTAGGTTTGTTTAAACCGCAATTTGAAGTTGGCAAGCAAAATATTAATAAAAATGGGGTAGTAAAAAACAAAAAAACACACATTGAAGCTTTACATGCATTTCAACATTTTTTACATCAAAATCATTTTTACTGCAATCAACTCACTTTTTCACCGATTATGGGTTCAAAAAGTGGTAATATTGAATATTTATGCTTAATCACACGAAAAAATGAAATTCACAATTGTTCTATTGAATCGGTTGTTGCTGAAGCATTTTTAACGTTAAAGGGGGTGGTTTGATGTTAAAACAAATTACAATTCAAAATTTAGCGATTTTGGATGATATTACATTAGAATTTTCTGATCATTTTAATGTTTTAACAGGAGAAACTGGCGCAGGAAAATCGATTATTATTGACGCTTTATCGTTAGTTTTTGGTGCTAGAGCGAGTGTAGAATTGGTGCGTCATGGAAAAGAAATGGCACGGATTGAGGCTTTATTATATTTAAACCCTAAACATGCTGATTTGATTCAAGAATTGACAGATATTGATGTAAAAGAAGAATGTATTCTCCAACGGTGCATTTATGCCAATGGTCGTTCAACTGCGCGATGCAATGGATATTTGATATCGTTAAATATTTTAAATCAAATTGCCGAAATAGTGATTGATATTCACTCTCAACATGAAAGTCAATATTTACTAAAAGCAGATCAACACCTACCCTTACTAGACGATTACATTTGTTCTTATCAAAAAGATTATTTGCAAAAATATCAAATTGCTTTTGAAAAATATAGTCATTTACTAGTTGAAAAAAAGTTTTTAGAAAGTGAAAGTAAAGATTTATTAGATTTAGATTATCTTCAATTTCAATATGAAGAATTAAAAGATGTTTTAACCCTTGAAGAAGAGGAAAAAATTCAAGAAGAATATAAAGAATTGCAACATTTTGAAAAAAATGCTGCCTTAATTGAAGAAGTTTTGTTTCATTTAGATGGTCAACAACAAGCAATTGATAATTTATATCTTGCTTTTAAATCCATTCAAAAATTAGAAAGTAGTACTAAATTGAGTGAATATCAAGATCGAATTGAAAGTGCTTATATTGATATCAAAGATGTCGCGGATTCGTTAAAAAATGATTTTGACCTTGACAATTTTGACGCTTCTAGATTAGAAGAATTATCTGATCAAATCACAAAAATGAATCGATTAAAAAGAAAATATCATGTCCATGATTTATCTGCCTTAAAAGATAATATCAAAGATAAAATGGATCGGTCCTCAACAATTCGTCAACGAATGGAAGACATTGAGATGGATTTACAAAAACAAAAATCGATTTGTTTTCAACTTGCCCAAGAAATTACATCCATTCGAAAAAAATATGCTAAGCAATTAGAAAAAGAAATCCAACAGCAATTAAAGGATTTATATCTGGAAAAAGCAAGTTTTTCAGTGCATTTTGAAAAAAATTCAACTTTTACAAAATATGGAAATGATGATGTTGAATTTTACATTTCCACAAACGTAGGGGAACCAGAAAAACCACTTGCTAAAATTGCTTCAGGTGGAGAGGTTAGTCGTATCATGTTAGGATTAAAAACCATCTTTTGCAAAGTTACACAATTAGATTTAATCGTTTTTGATGAAATTGATACAGGAGTAAGTGGAAAAGTGGCAATGGCAATGGGGAAAAAAATGCATTCGATTGCCCAATTTGCTCAGGTTTTAGCAGTGACGCATCTCCCTCAAGTAGCTTGTTTTAGTGACCAACACCTTTATATCTATAAAGAAGCCAAAAATAACCATACACAAACAAAAGTACAACATTTGTCTGATGAACGGAAAATAATGGAAATTGCCCGTTTATTAAGCGGAGAAAAAGTGACCGAAAATTCGATTAATACCGCTAAAGACTTGCTTTCTTCCAAACAATAACAGGAATAATAAAACACTCCTTTTATCCACAAAATATAGTTGGTGAAAGGAGGTTTTTTTATTAAAAAGCGAATATTAGGCCTATTTTTATTTGCTTCTATTTTAACCTTAAATAAGACACAAGCTTTATATGCGCAAAATTATATTCCAGGTGGAGAAAATATTGCCATTGAAATTAAAGCAGATGGATTACTTGTCACCGGAACGTATGATATTCAAATGAAAGATGGAAAAGTCTACAATCCGTCCAAAGATAACGATATTCAGCGTGGAGACTTAATTTATGAAGTCAATCATCAAAAAGTTGAATCCATGGCAGATTTACCAAAAGTTTTTGAAGATGTCAAAGAAATGCAATATAGTTTGCCAATGAAATATTATAGAGATCACATTTCTTATTCCAAAAATCTTCAATTAATTAAAACTTCTGAAAATGGATCTTGGAAAACGGGATTGTTAGTCAAAGAAAGAATTTTAGGTATCGGAACAGTGACGATTTATGACCCCGAAACCAATTCGTATGCTGCATTAGGGCATCAATTCAGTGATGGAGATTTTTCTGATATTTTAGATTTAACTTCAGGAAATATTTATGATAGTGAGATTATTGGCATTAAAAAAAGTAGTAATGGTTCTCCTGGTGAAAAAATAGCTGAAATTGATGAAGATGAAGTTCTTGGTGATATTGATAAGAATAATGAATATGGAATATATGGACAAGTAGAAAATATTCCTAAAAAAGATGGTTTAGAAGTGGCAAAAATAGATGAAGTAAAATTAGGTGAAGCCGAAATATGGACCGTCATGAATGGGGACCAAGTCGAAAAATATAAGATTAAAATTACTCATCTTAAAAAGCAAGATAGTATTGAACCCAAAGGAATTACGTTTGAAATCGTTGATGAAAAACTTTTAAAAATGAGTAACGGAATTGTACAAGGAATGAGTGGTTCTCCAATAATTCAAAACAATAAAATTGTTGGTGCAGTAACCCATGTTCTTGTAGATGATGTAAAAAAAGGATATGGATTATATATTCAATGGATGTTACAAGAAATGAAATAAATTGACAAAACAGGCAGATATTTGCCTGTTTTGTGCGTTTTCGTTTCTATTTGATAAAAAAGTGCACTTTTTAGGATTGTAAAATTATGTAGTAATTCAAAAAAAAAACTATAATTTAGTCAATCTTAGGAGGGAAAGAAAAATGAATAAATATAAATTAATTGTTGTTGATGATAGTTTATCCGTATTAAAATTATTTGAAAATGTCATGAAAGATTATCCGGATTTTGAATTGGTGAGAAAGTATGATCGTGGTGATTTATTTTTGGAGTATTTACAAAATTGTGAAGAAAATATTGATTTTGTCATTTTAGATTTAATCATGCCCGATATAGATGGATTGGAAATCGCTAGAGAAATTTGTCAAAAATATAAATACAAAATTAAACATGTCATTTGTATGTCAGGTCTTACAAGTGAAACCATGTTAAATCAAATTGGTTATGTAGGAATTGATTATTTTATTATGAAACCATTTGCTTATGATATTTTATTTAGAAAATTGAGAAACATAGCTGAAACCACGACAAAGATTGAATATGCAAAAGAAAAAATGGATAAAGAAACGTTACACATTCAAATTCAAGCTGATATTACGGAAATCTTACATGAAATAGGAATTCCTGCTCATATTAAGGGTTATACTTATTTAAGAAAAGCAATTTCAGATGTATTCTATAACAATGAATATTTAGGACAAATCACAAAACTATTATATCCAGAAATTGCAAAATTTTATCAAACAACTTCTTCAAGAGTAGAAAGAGCGATTCGTCATGCAATTGAAATTGCTTGGAATAGAGGGAATATTGAAGCAATTGATCACATTTTTGGTTATACAGTGAATGCTGCAAAAGCAAAACCAACGAACTCAGAATTTATTGCCATGATAGCAGATAAATTACAATTAGATTATAAGATAAAAGAAACGAAATCTTACCAACTTCAATTTTAGTTTCATAAAACTTGACACAAAAAAATTGATTTCTTTTAAAAGAAGTCAATTTTTTTTATATTCTTTTAAAGAAACACCATATTTACGTTTAAAATTCTTACTAAAATAAAGTGAATCTTCAAATCCTACATTTTGGCTTATTTCTTGAATGGGTAAAAAAGAATTGAGTAAAAATAATGATGCTATTTGGAAAATATCCAATCAAAGTAAAAAAGTAAATGCATTAAAAGAATTAATAATTAATGTTTAAAAAATATATCTTTAGTGACATTAGTAATCTTATATTATTATTTTAAATGATATTGTACGTTCTTTTCAATTATTTATAACTTTTCATGATTTATTTAAAGTCATTTATACTATTTTTTAATCTTATTATAATCCCATAAAAAAGCAATTCTTATCGAATTGCTAAAAAAGAAAGAAGAAA
>UMAM01023945.1_pt1 | contig 55334 bp, 57 predicted proteins | sample 1963711 | NCBI WGS metagenome assembly UMAM01 (sample SAMEA4835916, study PRJEB28245) | human gut metagenome | biome: gut microbiome; material: fecal sample | place: Denmark | collected 2008
ATCGCAAAATTGCTTTAAAATTATTACAAGAAAAAAATCAAGATTTTTAAATCAAGATAGAAGAAAAAGTTATTGACTGTCTTCTATCTTTTTGCTAAAATTACTATGTTGCACCTTGGCTTTAGGGTACAACCGCTCAAAATAGGTTATGAAGTGATTGATCCACCTTTGTTTGGCGAGTCATAAAGCAAAAAAACTTTATGGAGGTGTAAAAAATATGTATGCAATTTTTAAAACTGGTGGAAAACAATTAAAAGCTGAAATTGGAGACAAATTATTTATTGAAAAATTAAACCAAGTTGAAGCAGGTCAAGAAATTGTTTTTGATGAAGTCCTATTAGTAGGAGAAAAAGGCAAAGTAAAAGTCGGTACTCCTTATGTAAAAAATGCTAAAGTAACTGCTAAAGTAGTTAAAAACGGTAAAACAAAAAAAGTTTTAGTTTTTAAATACAAAGCAAAATCAAATTATCACATTTTAAAAGGTCATCGTCAACCATATACTCAAATTGAAATTACGAATATTGAAGGCTAATCATGATTACTATAAATATCACATTTATAGGTCAACAAATTCAGCAAATTGAAATTTCTGGTCATGCCAATTTTGATAAACTAGGAAAAGATATCGTCTGTGCTGGTGTCAGCACTATTGTCTATGGTTCAATAAATGCTATCGACCAATTAGCCAAAAATCAAATTCATTTTCAAATGAAAGAAGGCTATACTAAAATAAAAGTTTATCAAAACTCAAAAGATTTGCAAAATTTATTAAAAATGATGGTCATTCAATTTCAAACATTGGAAGATTCTTATGGTCAATTTATAAAAATTAATCAACTCATGGAGGTGTAGGATAAAATGTTATTAAAATTAAATTTACAATTATTTGCATCAAAAAAGGGTGTTGGTTCTACTAAAAACGGTAGAGATTCTCATTCCAAACGTTTAGGTGCGAAAGTTGCTGATGGACAATTTGCAACAGCAGGTTCAATTTTATACCGCCAACGTGGAACAAAAGTATATCCAGGAAAAAATGTTTTAAAAGGTGGAGATGACACTTTATTTACAACAATTGATGGAGTCGTCAAATACGAACGCGTTGGAAAAGATAGAAAACAAGTTTCTTGTTATCCAAAAGCTGCTTAAGGTGTAAAAATCAAAGCCCTAATGAAGGGCTTTTTTTAATGGAAGAGGTGAGTCCATGTTTATCGATAAAGCAATTATTGAAGTAAGTGCTGGAAATGGCGGAAATGGGATGGTCGCTTTTCGTCATGAAAAATATATTGAAAAGGGAGGCCCCTCTGGTGGTGATGGTGGCAGAGGTGGAAGTGTCTATTTTGTAGGAAGTTCTTCCATTAGTACCTTACTTGATTTTAAATATCGCAAAAAAATTGTAGCGCAAAATGGTGAAAACGGAAAAGGTAAAAAGTGTTATGGTAAAAAAGGTGAAGACATCTATGTAAAAGTTCCATTAGGAACGATTATTTATGATGAAACAAACAACTATGTAATTGCCGATATCAATGAAAACAATCAACAAGTTCTTCTTGCAAAGGGAGGTCGAGGTGGTAGAGGCAACTGTCATTTTGCTACTTCCAAATATCAAGCACCAGAAATCGCTGAAAATGGTGAATTAGGTGAAAAATTAAAAGTTCGATTGGAATTAAAATTATTGGCAGATGTAGGATTAATTGGTTTTCCCTCTGTTGGAAAATCGACTCTTTTATCGGTCGTTTCTGCTGCTAAACCTGAAATTGCTGCTTATCCATTTACAACTTTATCCCCTAATTTAGGAGTCGTTCAATATCAAGATAAAAGTTTTGTGATGGCTGATCTTCCAGGTTTAATTGAAGGTGCAAGTCAAGGTAAAGGATTAGGATTTCAATTTTTAAGACATATTGAAAGATGTCGCATCTTATTACATGTCATTGATATGGCTGCAACAGATGGAAGAGACCCTTATCAAGATTATTTAGCCATTCAAGAAGAATTAAAACTTTACAATCCTGAATTGTTAAAAAGGCCACAAATCATTGTAGCCAATAAAATGGATCAAGAAGAAGCCTCATTATTTTTAGAAGAATTTAAAAGCCAATTAAAAGAAGATATTCCAATTTATCCCATTAGCGCAATAACACATCAAAACATCCAACCTGTAATCCAAAAAGTATTTGAATTACTCGATAAAACTCCTATTTTTCCTATCTTTATTGATAAGGAAGAATATAAGGTTTATGAATATCATGAAGAAGAGTTTTGTCAAGTTAAAAAAGAAAAGGGAATGTATATTGTATTTGGTAAACCTGTAGAAAATCTTTATCATCGCAGCAATCTTTCAACAGATGCTGGTGTCTTAAAATTTATTCGTATTTTGCGCTATAATGGTGTTGAAGAAAAATTAAAAGAAGCAGGTATTCAAGATGGCGATACCGTAAAAGTTGTAGAATACGAATTTGAATATTTTGAATAAAGGAGAAAAAAGATGAAAGAATACTTAAATTATCTTGTCAAATGGATTCAAGAAATTGTCAAACAAGCTCATGCTGATGGCGTAATCATTGGCATTTCTGGAGGCATTGATTCTGCTGTTGTAGGTGCTTTAGCAAAACAGGCCTTTCCCAATCAATGCTTAGGCTTGATTTTGCCTTGCCACAGCCAACCCATAGATCAAAAACTAGGAATAGAACTTTGTCAAAAGTTTGATATTCCTTACCAAATCGTAGACTTATCTTCAACCTATGACTCCTTTATTTCCGCTTGTGAAAGTAATTTTTCTACTTCAAACCAAAAAGCCTTTTTAGAAGCAAAAAGAAACACAAAGGTTCGTTTACGAATGGTGGCTTTATATGCTTATGCGCAATCAAGAAATTATTTAGTATTAGGAACTGATAATGCGGACGAATGGTATATTGGATACTTTACTAAACATGGAGATGGAGGCGTCGATTTAGCACCAATTATCCATTTAACAAAAGGAGAAGTCATTCAAGCAGCAAAAGAATTACATGTACCTGAAGCAATTATAAATCGCCCACCAACTGCTGGTTTATATGATGGACAAACAGATGAAAAAGAAATTGGTGTTTCTTATGAAGAATTAGATAGACATCTTCAAGGACAAGAAATTGATCCACAAAAGAAAGAAAGACTTTTATATTTACACCAAATCAGTGAACATAAAAGAAATTTAGCCCATCATCCTTTATCAAAAGAAAAGTTTAATACCAAATAAAATAAAAAAAATACTGATTACCAGTATTTTTTTATTTGCCTTTAAAATCAATTAAGACATTTTGTTGTAATATTCAACGACTAAATCTTCATGAATATCACTAGATAATTCTTTTCTTTCAGGATATCTTACATAAGAACCCTTTAAATGATCTTTATCAAAAGTGAGATAACCAGGAATAATATTTCCAATTAATTCAACAGAATCTTTAATTGGGAAAATATTTTGAGAAGATTCTTTAACAGAAATGACTTGTCCTGGTTTTACCAAATAAGATGGGATATCTACTTTTTTTCCATCGACAAGAATGTGACCATGAGTAACTAATTGGCGAGCTAATCTTCTTGTTCTACCAATGCTCAAACGATAAACTAAATTGTCTAAACGAGATTCTAAAATTTTTAAAAATTCATAACCAGTGATGCCTTTTGATGCTTTTGCTTTTTCAAATAGACGTCTGAATTGTTTTTCACTAACACCATAAGTGAAACGAAGTTTTTGTTTTTCAGCTAGTTGTTTTCCGTATTCAGATAATTTTTTTCTTCTTTCTTTTCCATGTTGTCCTGGTCCATAAGGACGTCTAGCTAATTCTTTTCCTGTTTCCAAAGTTGAATAATTCAATCTTCTAGAAAGTTTCCAAGCGGGACCTGTGTAACGTGACATAATTTTCCTCCTTTTGTCTGTTTTATGTAAAAAAACAACAACGGGCTTATATCCCAACTTTCGGATATCTGCACAATGTTTTCACTTTTCAGCATCGCTACTCACAGCCAATTTGTTGCAGACATTAGACAAAGCGTATATAAGTGCTGCTATTTCACACGCCTTATTATTATAACTATCTATTCTTCAAAAGTCAATTCTTTTCTATGATTCTTTAAAAATTGAATCAAAATAATATAACATAATCGCTGTTGCTACAGAAACATTTAAAGAATCAATTGCACTACTATGATCAATTTTAATGTGATAATCCGCTTGCTTTATGATATCTTTAGAAATTCCACTTCCTTCATTGCCCACAATTAATGCATAAGAAGATAATTCATTGACAGACACCAAAGAAATACTTTTACTATCTAAAACAGAAGCATAACTAGGAATATGGTTTTGTTTTAAATAAAAAAGAACTTGATTTAAATCTTCATAAACAAACTTGCATTGAAATATAGCCCCCTGACTTCCGCGGATGACTTTATCATTATATATATCAACACAATTTAAAGATAAAACGACAAAGTCCACTTGAAATGCTAAAGCTGTTCTTAAAATCGAACCTACATTTCCTGGATCACTGACATGGTCTAATAAAAGATACTTTTTTTTATCATATGTGAGTGTATGATTCATTTTTTTGATAATGGCAATTTTGTTTTGAGGAGTAGAAGTCATAGAAATTTTTTCTAAAACGGGTAAAGATACATAATAAACGGGATAATTGGCTTGGTAAGTCGTATCGGTTGTAAAAAGGCACTCAATACTTTCAACAGGTGCCATCTGAATTAAATGTTCCCCTTCAATTAAAAATTTTTTTTCTTTATCGCGATATTTTTTTTCTTTTAAAGAACACGCATACATGACATGTTGATTTGTTAATGATGTAATAATCATTGGTTCACATCCTTTAATATTTTGATACAAGTTTTATATTGAGGACAATATTTTTCAACAATTTGATAAAATTGTTTTGAATGATTAAATTGTAATAAATGGGCAAGTTCATGTACGACAATATAATCATAAACAACGGGTGGTTTAAAAATTAAAGCACTGCTATAAGTGATAAGATGTTGGTCTTTTCGATAACTTCCCCAACGTGATTTGACATCTTTAATTTGAATCTTTGGGAAAGAAAAAGGTAAATTCATCAACTTAAAATAATAAAGAGTTCGCTCATAAAACCATTGATATTGTAAAGGTGCAAATAATTGCTTGATCTCTTTTAGCAACAGTTTTGGTTCTTGTTTCTTTAAAAAAAGGTAGTGATTGCTAATTTTTGAAGAAGTATGAGTAAATACAACTTCATAAGTTTTTCCTAATATGGTCAACTTATCAAACTCTTGAATTTGTTCTTTTTTTTGAATAGTTAAGTTTTGCTGATAGGCTTTTTTTAAATATTCCTTATGCTTTATCATAAGATTTTGAATTTGTTTTAAAGAAGAGCGATAAGGAGCAACAATACAAATCACTCCATCTTTGACCCTTAATTTAAAAATTCTCGTATTTTTATATTCAATGCGATAAGGAAATAAATTGCCATCTAACTCGATTTTATCTTCCATTTTGAAAAAAACTGACTTTCGTCAGTTCTCCTTTTGAATCACTTTCATTATTTAATGATATACAATAAAAGTAACAGAGCAAATAGAGCAATCATGACAAAACTGACCACTTTATATTTTTTAAATTCGTCCTCTAATTGCTGAAATTTTGCATATAAAGTTGTCATTTCTAATTGTTCCGTAACTTCTTCAGCTACTTCTACAATATCCGTTGAAGAACATTTCCAGCAATCATGCGCATTTTCCGATAAAATTTGCCCACAATGATTACATTTACGAATCACTTTAATAGGAATTTCTTCTTTGACCACTTCTTCTTTTTTTTCTTTATCTTCCATCGATAAAATCCTCCTTTTTTAATGACAAGACAAATTGTTTAAAACTGTCTTGATTTTCTTTTTTAAACACACCACAATCTTCTAAAACATGACTGAACACTTCTCCAATCCCATTTTGGATTACTTCATCAACATTTTTTGAAGAAATTTTATATTTCATTTTTAAATCACTAGCCCAATCAATATGTTGATTGATAGAATCAATTTCTTCATCGGTCAATAGTTCGCTTAATAAATATTTTTTGACAATTTGCATTTCTTTTTGCAATCTAGAGGGAAGAATTGCTAATCCCATCACTTCAATTAAGCCAATATTTTCTTTTTTAATGTGGAAATAATCAGGTCGAGGATGAAAAACTCCTAAAGGACGATCTTCTGTGACAATATTATTTCTTAAGCAAAGATCTAATTCAAAAATTTCGCCTTTTTTTCTAGCAATGACTGTAATTGCATTATGTTTTCCATTTTCATCTTCAGCATAAATAAATAAATCTGGATTTGTATATTTTTGCCATTGGTAAAAGACATATTGTGTTTGCTGAATTAATTTATTTTTTTGCCTACTTTTCAATCGAATAACTGATACTGGCCAATCTAAAATAAAATATTGCACTTCATCTTGTCCCATAATGTAAATTTCATTTGCATTTTCCATTGGAAGTGTCGCTTTTCCTCCTTGGAAATGATGATGATCTAAAATGGAACCACCTACTATGGGTAATCCGGCATTTGAACCGATAAAATAAGAAGGAAACAAAGTGACAAAGTCTAATAATTCTTTAACCGCATCAATATCGACAGACATTGGCCGATGTTCTTTACTAAATACGATAGCATGTTCATTATAATAACTATAAGGAGAATATTGTAAATAAAATTCTTCTTGATTTAATGTGATTGGTATATAGCGTAAGTTTTGTCTTGCTGGAAAATCCAATCGTCCTTCGTAATTGACATTTTCTTTACATAACATGCATTTTGGATAATGATGATTGACTTGAGTTAAAAGTTTTTTAATGTCATTGGGATCCTTTTCTGGTTTAGATAAGTTAATGGAAATATCTAAAATTCCATAAGAAGAAGGATATTGAAAATGAATGTCTTTTTTAATTCTTGATAAACGAATATAATTGGTATCACAACATAATTGATAAAAATAATTTAAAGCTAGTGTCGATTCTTTTTTGTATAATTGATTAAATTTTTGATGAATGACGGAAGGCAAAGGAGTGAGATATCCCATAATTTTTGTGTCAAATAAATCTTTTTCAATTCCTGAATTTTCAATCAATTTTTCATTAATTGCATAATTAATCATGCCCTCTAAAATCTCATCTAATTGCTCTAAAACGGGTTCAAAAAGATCAGGTTCATGATATTCCTTTAATTGAAAACAAGAAAGTAATCCATTTAATACATAAAGATAATCTTCTTCGTGAATTAACTTTCTTTTGACTCCATATTCTAGTAAAGATTTAATGAGAATATCTATCTGCATATTTCCAATTCCCCCATATAAAAATTATAGTCATTTTTAAGGATTTAAGCAATCTTAAATTTATTCCTTTGATTGAATTTGTTTTAAAATGTTTTCTGCTACTTGAAACCCTTTTAACTTTTGAAGAATAGCGATTGCAAAATCAATCGTATAATACATGGATTTTGCCGTAATCATTGAACCATCACAAACCACATTTTCATCTTTTAAATAATGGCCTAAAAAAGAGTCTTGTTCACACCCTTTAAAGCAAGTGTAATTTTTCCCTTTTAAATAGCCCCATTGCCCTAGCAAAATTGGTGCGGCGCAAATGGCTGCAACTAAAAAATTTTGTGTTACAAAATAATCAATAATCTTTTGCAAAGTTTTCATTTCTTTTAAATGTTGAAAGACAGCAGCGCCCCCTGGCAAAATCAAAAATTGATATTCTTCAATTTGAATTTGATTCAATAAATAATCACAAATCACAGGTATTTGATGGGCGCTGGTCACTTCTTTTGTATTCATCATACTGATTAAATCAATTTGAATTTGACCACGTCTTAAAAGATCTACTGTAATTAATGCTTCACTTTCTTCAAATCCATCTGCAAGTAAAATGATTCCCTTCATGCTTTTTTCTCCTTTAACTCCATTTATTATACGCATTTTAAAGATAAAATTCAATTCTCTTTCCTTTGATTCTTTTTTAAAAGTATAGGGTAATCATTATTTTCAATTTTTGTTAAAAAGTACTGTTTTAAATATTCTTTTTCATTTAAAAAACAAGTATGAATCATTTTAATTTTTAGCAAATTGATTGCTGTTTTTAATTTCATTATTTTTCACCTCTCTATTACTGAAGACCATAAAAAACATCTTTTTTTATAGAAAAATTAAAAATTTTAAGTTATGATAATAATGGTGATTCAAATGAAAAATTTTTTAACTCGATTTTTTGAAGTATTTGTCGCATTATGTCTCATTACTTTTTTAATAATTATCACGTATTACACAGAAGAATGTGATACTTATTTTGCAGTTTGTTTAATTTTTATAAGCCTATTTACTTTTCTCATTGCCTTATTTCATAACATCCACCATTTCAAAAATAAATTACTAAAATGGATTTATCTATTAGGAATTGGAGGATCTTGTCTATATTTAATTTTACATGCTTGCAAATTTTTTGCAATCAATACTCTTTCTACATCATCCATTTATTCTATGATTTCAATGAGTGTTTTATCGTTAAGTATCGTTTTATTTATCCTTTTACTTTATCTTACAATTCGTTTAATGTTCAATAAAAATTATACGTTTCAATCTTTTGATATCCAAGGATTTAAAAAAATATTAAATTTTTTAGGCTGTTTAGCTGGAATCATCATCATGAGTTACCCAACACATTATTTAACTTATTATTCGGAAGCAGATACCATTATCAAAGTGGCTCCTCAAATGGAAAAAATCGTCATCGGGTTAGTTGTTGTTTTGGTACTTTATATCGTATTTTTTAGTGTTTTAGAATATATAGAAACCAAAATGAAAAATAAAATTTAAAATTGCTGCTTATAATTTTTTTGTAATTCTCTTTGTTGTTCTCGTTGTTTTATTGTTTCTCTTTTATCATACATTTTCTTTCCTTTTGCCAAAGCAATTTCAACCTTTGCTTTCCCTTTTTCATTCAAATAAAGTCGGATAGGAATCAAGGTAAAGCCTTCTTGTTTAATCTTTAATTGGATTTTTAAAATTTCTTTTTTATGTAATAGTAATTTTCTTGTGCGAAAAGGATCATGATTAAATAGATTTCCATAATGATATTCAGCAATGTGCATATTTAAGATAAAAGCCTCATGATTTTTTATGACAACATAACTATCCTTTAAATTAACTGCCCGATTGCGAATCGATTTGATTTCACTACCTAATAATACAATTCCTGCTTCATATTTTGAAAGAATAAAGTAGTCATATAAAGCTTTTTTATTGGTGGCAATGATTGTCATCTTTTTTTCCTCCTATAATTTTTTGAAACATAAGAGAAATTAATTTCTCCATTTTTAATGTTGACAGAAATTAAACGAACCCAAATACGATGTCCTATTTTTAAATCTTTTAAAATCGAAACGTGTTGGTTTTCTATTGTCTCATATCGCATTAATCCTTCACAAGTGTTATCTAATTGAACAAAAACTCCAAAATCCATGACTCCAGAAATCACTCCCATGAATTCTTTTCCGATAAATTGGGCCATATATTCTGCCTTTTTCTTATCCTCTACTTCTCTTTCTAAAGCAATTGCTCTTCTTTCACATATCGAAGCATTTTCAGCAGCCATGATTAAAAAGTCAAGAGACACTTCATATTGATGTAAAAATTCATATTGTCGTAAATACCGATGAACTAATAAATCTGGATAGCGACGAATGGGAGAAGTAAAATGGGTATAAGTTGAACTTCCAAGTCCAAAATGCCCTACATTTTCAACACTATAGATAGCTTTATTTAAACTGCGAAGAATAAGATTTGCCACGACATCCTCTTGATCGGTTTGATGCACTTTTTCTAAAACTTTTTGTAATTCTTTAACATGAAAATGTTTTCCTTTTATAGGCAAATCTAAATTAATCTCTTTTAAAGATTGAGATAAAGCCATCAATTTTTCAATACTAGGAGCAGGGTGAATCCGATAAATAAATGGCAATTGTTGATAATAAATATGACTGGCTACGGTTTCGTTAGCTAAAATCATAAAGTTTTCAATTAACTTTTCTGATTCTCCTTGAACTCTTGGTTCTAATCGGTCAATTTGATGCGTTTTTTCATTCATAATTAATTTAGTTTCTTTAATATCTAAATCTAAATATCCTTGTCGAAGCATTTTTTTAGTTAAGATAGAAGACAAATTACGCATTAAAAAAAGCATTTCTTTTAATGGTGTAGAATAAGGATACTCATAAGGTTGATGCTTGAATAATGCGTTGACATCTTCATAATTGAGCCGTCCTTTAGAACAGATATAAGAAGGGAAAAGATCATAATGAAGCACCGTTCCTTCTGCATCAATTTCCATCACACAACTAATAGTTAAACGAATTTCATTCTCATTTAAAGAACAAATTCCGTTAGATAATAAATGAGGTAACATAGGGATAACGCGATCAGCTAAATAAATGGAGGTTCCTCTTTTAAAGGCTTCTTGATCAATGATATCTTTGGGTTGCACATAATGGCTGACATCTGCAATGTGTACTCCCAATTCATAATTGCCATTTTCATTGATTTGAAGCGATATTGCATCATCTAAATCTTTTGCGTCTTTGCCATCAATTGTTACAATAAGTTGGTCAGTTAAATCCCTTCTTTGTAAAAAATCATCAGGTTTAATCGTTGCAATTTGTTCACAATATTGAAGTAATTTATCACTAAATTCATAAGGCACACCACTTTTAATCACTTCCGTTAAAATATCAATTCCTGGATCATTTCGATGACCTAAAATGGTTTTTAATTCACAAGTAATGATAAATCCGTCATATTTTTTTATTTTTAATAATCCAATTTGTCCTTCCACAACGTTTCTAATTTTATTTTCCATTTGGATTTGATAGGGAAAAAACTTATCTTCACAAATCCATTGACGATTGTGATATTCACAAACAATTTCCCAACAATTATGTTTGATGATTTCTAAGACTTTTCCTTTATTTTGTGTCTTTAATTGCACCAAAACAATATCTTTTTTATAAGCATATTGTAAATCTTCCAAAGGAATTTCAATTTCAAAATCTTTTTCATCATAGGGTAAAATTTTACAAATCGCATAATATTTTTTGACTTGTAAAATTTCCCCTCTATAAATTTTTAAACTTTTTGCTAAATGGACCATTCCATTTTTGCTAATATAAATGATTCCTTGTTCTTCTAAACTATTTAAAGTTTGGATTAATTCTTTAAAATTTTCAGCCTTTAGTTGTAAACAATCAGCAATTTTAGAAGGAGTCATTTTAGTATAATCTTTTTGATAAAATAATTGAAATAGTTGATCTCTCATTTTTATTTTCCTCATAAAAAAAGAAAAGGGCAACGAATGCCCCTTTTAAACCGACATGTTTTCAGCAAGTTTAATCAACACTGCTAAAGTCATAAAAGCAATTCCACTAATTAAAGTGATTCGTGAAACTACTTTTTCAATTCCTCTTTCTTTAACATTTGAAAATAAATTCATGCCTCCACCCATAATCGCACCAGAGGCACCAGCCGATTTTCCGCCTTGAAGTAGAGTGGATATTACTAAAACAACGGCGCTAATTAAAAATAAAATATTAAAAAAGGTTACCATATTAACACTCCTTTGGTCTTTGTCATTAAAGGACTAGTGCAATTATAGCACATTATATAAAATAAATAAAGTTTTTTTTAAAGATATTTATTCTTCACTGCGAAGTTCTAAGATAATGTCACGTAAGGTTGCTGCTTGTTCAAAATCTAAATCTTTAGCAGCTTGTTTCATTTCTTTTTCTAATGAATGAATGAGCTCTTCTTTAGATTTCTTAGCTAACTTATGATTTTTAGATTGAAGATATTCATCTAATTGATTTTGATTCATTTGCAAATTGACTGGTTCTTTGATTTCTTTAATGATCGTTTGTGGAATGATGTGATGTTCTTCATTATATTTAGCTTGAATCGCTCTTCTACGATTTGTTTCAGTTATCGCTTTATTCATTGAATCCGTCATATGATCGGCATACATGATGACTTCCCCTTGGGCATTTCTAGCAGCCCGTCCAATAATTTGGATTAAAGAACGTTCACCTCTTAAAAAACCTTCCTTATCTGCATCTAAAATACCAATCAAAGAAACTTCAGGTAAGTCTAGTCCTTCTCTTAATAAGTTAATGCCCACTAAAACATCATATTTTCCTTTTCTTAATTCATATAAAATTTGTGTTCGTTCTAAAGTTTTAATTTCACTGTGCATATAGACAACTTTTAACCCATAATTTTTTAAATACTTGGTCAAATCTTCAGCCATTCTTATCGTCAAAGTCGTAATTAAAGTTCGTTGGTTTTTTTCAATTCTTTCTTTGATGCGATAAATTAAATCATCGATTTGTCCTAATGTAGGTAAAACGGTGACTTTAGGGTCAAGTAATCCTGTTGGTCGAATAATTTGTTGGACAACCTGATGATTGACTTTTTCTAATTCATAATCTCCTGGAGTGGCTGAAACAAAAATAACTTGATGAATTTTAGATTCAAATTCTTCAAAGCGTAAAGGTCGATTGTCTAGCGCGCTTGGCAAACGAAACCCATATTCCACTAAAGTTTCTTTTCGAGAACGATCTCCTAAATACATTCCTCGAATTTGAGGCAAAGAGACATGGGATTCATCAACGACCAACAAAAAATCATCTGGAAAATAATCAAATAAAGAATAGGGCTGTTCATTTTCTTTTCTTTCATCAATATGCCGTGAATAATTTTCAATCCCCGAACATATTCCAAATTCCATTAAATATTCTATGTCGTGCAAAGTTCGTTGTTTTAATCGTTCAGCTTCAAGCAATTTTCCTTCTTGCTCAAATTGTGCTAAGCGTTGGACTAATTCAGCTTTTATCGTTTCACAAGCATGATGAATTTTTCTTCGTTGACTAATATGTTCATAAGCAGGGAATAAAGAAAAGAAAGTTAATTTCTTTTTTGTTTTTTTTGTTAATGGATCAATAATAGAGATTTGTTCGATTTCATCGTTAAAAAATTCAACACGAACAAGTTCATCAGCAAAATTGATAGGGGCTAATTCTAAAACATCTCCTTTAAAAGAAAAGGTCCCACGAATTGGATCCACATCATTTCGTGTATATTGCGCTTCAACTAAACTCTCAATTAATTTTTTTCGGTCATATCTTTCATTTAATCGAAAATCTAATATTAAATCTCGATAATCCTCTGGATTGGATAATGAATAAATAGCCGCAACAGAAGCGACGACAATGGTATCTTTTCTAGAAAGAACAGAACTCACAGCAGAACTTCGCATCAGTTCAATTTCCATATTTGTTAATGCTGTTTTATCAATATAAGTATCGGTTTGAGGCAAATAAGCTTCTGGTTGATAAAAATCAAAATTTGAAACGAAGTATTCTACCCGATTGTGTGGGAATAATTCTTTAAATTCAGCATATAATTGGCCAGCCAAAGTTTTATTGTGCACTAAAACTAAAGTCGGTTTTTGTACTTGTTCAATGACATTTCCAATTGTAAATGTCTTTCCTGTACCCGTGGCACCTAATAAAACTTGAAAAGTTTTATTTTCCTTTATTCCTTGCACTAAAGATTCAATGGCTTGAGGTTGATCACCTGTAGGCTTAAAAGGAGAAATGAGTTCAAATCGTTCCATTTGTACTTTCCTCCTTAGTAATTTCTAAAACTCGTTGCACATATTGTGAATCAAATTGATACACTGTTTTTGCATATTCAATGGCAAAGTATAATAATGTTTTTTCATCAATGATGCCATTTTCTTCTAATCCATTATGATTTTGAAAATTTAAAATGGCTTGTTTCGTTGCTTCATCAAAATATCCATCTTCCCGTAAAGGAACTTCTAAATCTAAAATTTGGTTCATTAAAATTTGTAATGCTTTTATATTTTTAGTATCGACTTGGTCATATTGCAACGATAAATCCATATCTAACCAAGTAGAAGTAAAGGAAAGATAATCTTGACTTTTATTTATTTTATCCTCAAAAGAAGTCGGAGCAAAACCCGTAGTATGAATCCATTGATTATCTGGGGTAAACCATTTAGCAAAAGTATATTGGAAATCATACTCAGAGGTAATGTTGATTGTGCGTTGAGCAATGCCTTTTCCATAAGTATTTGTGCCAATAATCGTTAAATTGGGTAAATAATAAGATAAACAGCCAATCAAGATTTCTGAGGCAGAAGCAGTATTTTCGTTCATAAAAAGAAAAATATGGTCAAAGGTATAAGCCTCTTTGGATTTGGTTTGATATTTTGTATGATCTTTATTTTTTGTTTCAATCATCGCTACTAATTGTTTCGAAGGTAAAAACAAGTCGCAAATTTGAACAACGGAATCCAAAGCGCCACCACCATTATTAATTAAATCAAGAATTAGATAATCTTTATCTTTATTTTCTTTTAAAATCGCATCCAATTCATCTACTGTATTTGAACCTGTAATATCACTGACAAATCCATCCAATTGGACATATAAAATAGAATCTTCTGTTTGAGAATATTCATAAGCCGTGGGATAAGTCACTTTCCCATAAGTAATTGGAATTTTTAAAAATTGATCTTCACTGGTTCGATAAACAAGTAAGGTGATTGTTTCTCCAATTGTTCCACTTAAATAAGAAGAATAATTGTCAAAAATCATTTCTTCATCATCTAATTGAACCCCATATATGAGATCATATGGCTTTAATCCTGCCTTTTGTGCAGGAGAAGAAGGATACACCGTTTTAATTAACTGAAAATTTGAATTAAAGCAGTTTTGAATTTTAATTCCCAATTTCCCTTTTGTATCCACCACAGAGGGTTGTCTTTTTATAAGATAAGTATAAGGGTCTAGTTGTTTATTTGTATCTAAATTCGCCACACTTGAAATAAATTGTGCAATTGGAGCATCTTTTTGGTTAGGATAATAGATTTCTGAATACCATTCTTCTTCTAAAATATTTAAAACCTTTAAGACATGAGCATAGTTTTGGTCAGGCGTTCCAATTTTTAATCCTAATAAAAAACCAACAAAAGAAGTCAACAGGCAAAATATAAGGATAGTAACGGTTTTAGAAATTCGTTTTTGTTTTTTCAATTCTTCTTGTAATGCTTCGTTAGCCATTCTTTTCACCACTTTTTAGACTTTCTGCTAATTTTTTTATGCGAATAAATATGTGATTAATCCCCGATTTGGTAATTGATTTATTTGTAATAGCATTAAATTTATCCGCTAAATTTTTTAAAGAATCCTCGGGGTTTTCTTTTCTCAATTGACAAAGTATGGACATGTCGGGTTCTAAATTTTTTAAAGGAATATAGTTTTCAATTTGTTGAATTTCTTCCAATTGTGCTTTTGCCGCCATATTCGTTCGGACAAAATTGGCAATATCACAATTATTCACTCGATTATTATTGTTATAAAAATCTCTTTGAATGCGAATATCTTCAAACATTAAATAAGTATTTGTTGCCCCAATATTGCAAATAAAATCAGCTACTTTCATCGCTTTTTTTATATACACTACATATTGTGACCGTCTTTTAATGATTTTTGCAGAAATATCAATTTTTGCCAATAATTTAGTGATAGTTTCTGCAAAAGATTCATCTGAAACACTCAACTCTAAATGATAGGTGGAGGAGGTTGGACTATTCACACTTCCACAACCCATAAAAAGACCTGCTAAGTAAGCGCGAATTCGATCTTCATTTTTTAATATTTCTTTTAAGTTCGTTTCATCAATAAGTCCTAAATCCTCTATGATGAATTGAACATTATCTAAAATGATTACTGTATAAATTGTTTTTTTATTTAATTTCATCATTTTAGAGATTGTTGTTTTTAATTTAGCTTGATAATGTTGCGCGATAAAACGATAAACTTTTTGAGCAATTTTTGAATTTTCACTTTTAAAAATTAAAAGCATTTGATGATTGGATATCGTCAAATTTCCTGCACATTTAAAAAGAGCTGAAATTTCATCTTTTTCATACTCACTTGTTTGTAGTGCCAATTCATCTTTCACTTGAGAAGAAAAAGACATATTTCCACCTCCTTTTTATATTTTTAAATGTTCAACAATATGTTGAGCTGCAATTGCCCCATCATTACAAGCGGTGACAATTTGTCTTAAATCTTTAACAATTACATCGCCAGCCGCATAAATTCCAGAAACAGCTGTTTCCATATGCTCATTGACACGAATGTAGCCATTTTCATCTAAGATGTTTAAATCTTGCACAAAATCAGTCGCTGGAATACTTCCAATAAAAGGGAATAAACCATCAATAGACAAATAAAGTTGATCTTTTGATTGTACTTCTTCAATCAAAATTCCTTCCAACTTTTCATTGCCTACAATCTTTTTAATAACATATGGTGTTTTACAAAGAATATTTGGAATTTTAATCATTTTATCAATTAATGTCGGACTTGCACGAAAAGAATCTTTACGATGAATTAAAACTACTTCATTTGCAAAATTAGACAGATAAATCGCTTCTTTTAAAGCACTATCGCCGCCGCCTAAAACGGCAACATTTTTTCCTTGATATAATTTTGCATCGCAAACTGCACAATAAGAAATCCCTTTTCCATAAAAGTTGTCTTCATTTTCTACTCCAATTTTCCGATAATTGGTTCCTGAAGCAATAATGATTGCTTTTGTTTTATATTTAGAATCATCCGTATAAACAATTTTATCTTTCTTACGATTTTGAATTTTAATAACTCTTCCATATTTATAAACCGCATTTAAAGACAAAACTTGTTCATACATATTATAAGCTAAAGTCGGTCCTTCGACTTGAATAATTCCTGGCCAGTTGGTAATATCACTCGTTTTGACCATTTTACCCCCTGGAGTATCACTTTCTAGAATTAGTGTTTTTAAATTTCCCCGCAAAGCATAAACGGCAGCGCTCAATCCTGCTGGCCCAGCACCAATAATAATGACATCATAACTTTCCATTTTTTTCTCCTTTTTTATTGATTGGAAGCCTTTCTTTTTTGAAGAATTTCTTCTCGTTTATCAGCAATCAATTTTTCTCTTCTCTCTTTTTTTTCTTTTTCAAATTGTATGGTATATTCATTGACATATAAATTTTCAAAAGTAATCTTTTTTGTCTTAGGATAACATCTTGTAAAAATCATTACTCCTATGCCAAAAAGAACAAACAAAACGGAAGTGACTACACTTAAAGGCATTCCTAAAAATTCCATGATATATTCTGATTCTCTCATTGGTTCTAAAATTGCCCGAACGAGACCATACCAAATAAAGTAACAAGCACATAAATCGCCAGGCTTTCTATTTTTCTTCCAAAAATTACGTAAAACGATGGCGATGAGAATAAACCCAATTAGGTTTAAAAAAGATTCATACAAAAATAAAGGTTGACTCACTTGTCCATAAGGACAAGCATCAGAAACATTTTCTAAAATAAAGGAAGGAATAAACCATAACTTGTTTTGTGCCACACAGGCTCCATACACTTCTTGATTCATAAAATTTCCCCATCTTCCTAGAATTTGTCCAATTAACACACTAGGAACAATCGTATCTAAATGATAAGATAAGGGAACTTCTTTATACCTCTTTTTAAAATAAATTAAGCCAAATAAAACACCCGCAATGACCCCACCTTGAATTGCTAAGCCTCCTGAAGCAGGATTAATGATATACAAAAAATCTTTCCCTACAAAATCTTGTAAATCACCAAGAACATACCAAAGTCTCGCACCGACAATCGCAATAGGAACAACGAAGATAAAAAAAGTGTCATACATTCTCGGATCTTTTCCGTCTTTTTTTAACTGATGTCTTGCCCATAAAAAAGCTAAAATCGCACCCGTTAAAATAAATATAGCATACCATCTAATTTCAAGTCCCCACAAACGAAGGGCCACTTCTCTTGATGGTCGAAATTCAATTGCATAATGCATCGATAACACCCTCATTCTATAACAATAATATTATCACATTTAATGTTTTAAATAAACATTAAAAAAAGAAAAAGTAAATTTCACTTTACTTTTTCAATACTTTTTTTAAATATTGTCCTGTATAACTTTTTTCACATTGAGCGATTTGTTCTGGTGTACCCGTTGCAATGACATATCCACCTTTATCGCCCCCTTCAGGTCCTAAATCAATGATATAATCGGCAACTTTAATGATATCTAGATTATGTTCAATCAATAAAATGCTATCTTTATTGTCTACAATACGCATTAAAACTTGAATTAATCGTTTAACATCATCTGTATGTAAACCTGTTGTTGGTTCATCTAATATAAAAATGGTTTTCCCTGTTGCCTTTTTTTGCAATTCATAGGCTAGTTTAATTCTTTGGGCTTCACCACCAGATAATGTTAAAGCATTTTGTCCTAATTTAATATAATTTAAACCGACATCCATTAAAACTTGAAGACGATTTCTAATAGAAGGAATATTTGAAAAGAAATCATATGCCGTTTCTACATCCATTTCTAAAACATCATAAATGCTTTTTCCCTTATACTTAATTTTTAAAGTTTCTTCATTGTATCGTTTTCCTTGACAAATTTCACAAGGAACGTAAACATCAGGTAAAAAATGCATAGGGACACGAATTACACCATCCCCTTGGCATCGTTCACATCGTCCACCTTTCACATTAAAGGAAAAACGACTCTTTGTGTACCCTTTTTCTTTAGCTTCAATTGTATTAGCAAAAGTATCACGAATTAAGTCAAAAACTCCTGTATAAGTTGCTGGGTTACTCCGTGGTGTTCTACCAATAGGGTCTTGGCTAACATTAATGATTTTATCGATATTTTCTATTCCTTCAATCTTTTTACATTTTCCAGCGCGTAATTTCTTTTTATAAATTTTAGAATAAATATATTTGTATAACGTTTCATTGACGAGTGTAGATTTGCCACTACCTGATACACCTGTTACTACACAAAAAGTTCCTAAAGGAATTTTAACATCAATATTTTTTAAATTGTTTTCGCTAGCCCCAACAATGGTCAAGGTTTTACCATTTCCTTTTCTTCTTTGATGAGGAATATCAATTTTCCATTCTCCACTCAAATATTTTCCTGTAATAGATTTAGGATTTGCAATGATATCTTTCATTGTCCCTTGAGCGACAATATGTCCCCCATTTATTCCAGCCCCTGGTCCAATATCCACGATATAATCGGCTTCTTGAATCGTTTCTTCATCATGTTCTACAACAATTAAAGTATTTCCAAGATCGCGCATTTGCTTCATTGTATCGATTAATTTTTGATTGTCCCGTTGATGAAGCCCAATGGATGGTTCGTCTAACACATAAAGAACACCCGTCAATTTTGAACCAATTTGTGTCGCTAAACGAATGCGTTGTGCTTCTCCTCCAGATAACGTTGAAGCCATGCGATGTAATGTCAAATACTCTAATCCTACATTGACTAAAAAATTTAAACGATTGGTAATTTCAACAATAATCAAATTAGCAATTTCTTTTTGTTGAGGGGTTAATGTAACTGTTTCAAAAAACTTTAAAATTGAACTGACCGACATTTTTGTCAATTCAGCAATGTTTTTATCGCCAACTAAAACACTTAAAACCGTATCATTTAACCGATCTCCATGACAGGTTGGACATTGATTTTCACGCATAAAGGAATAATACCATTCTCTCATCATGGAAGAGGTGGTTTCCATATACATTCTTTCAATATGCGTTTTTGGACCTTCAATGTAGCCATAGCGTTTCATCACATTGCCATTTCGACTCGTTAATTGATAAGAGATAGGTTCTAAAGAACCGCAAAGAGCAATTTGTTTTTCTTTGTTTGTCAATTGCAAAAAAGGAAGATCGCGATTAATGTGATAATAATCGCATAGATAGGCATATTCTTGCCATTCAATATTTTCACTTCCTAAGATATTTTTATAATATACGATTGCCCCTTGGTTGATAGACAACTCTTCATTAGGAACTAATAAATCGGTATCTACTTCTAGTTTGATTCCCAATCCTTTACAATCAGGACAAGCACCAATGGGAGAATTAAAAGAAAAAAGACGAGGTTCTAATTTAGGTACGGTGAATCCACATTCTTTACAAGCATAATTTTCTGATAAATGAATGCGTTGTTCATCAATGATTAAATCTGCAAATCCCTTTGCTTCTTTTAAAGCCACTTCTAATCCTTCAATTAAGCGATCTTTATTTTCCTCATTTAAAATCAATCGGTCCACGACGATATCGACGTCATGTCTTTTATTTTTGTCAATATCATATTCTAAAGCATCTTCAATCAAAGTCATTTTTCCATCTAATAAAACCCGAATATAGCCATTTTTTAAAAGTTTTTCTAAAACATCTTTTTGTGTTCCTTTTTGATGAGAAATAATCGGTGCCAAAAGAATCACTTTTGCATTTTGTGGGTAACTATAAATCGTTTTGACCATTTCTGAAATCGTTTGTCCCATAATGGGAATATGATGAGTAGGACAATAAGGAACTCCAATTCTTGCATATAATAGACGAAGATAATCATAGATTTCTGTGACTGTTCCTACTGTAGAACGAGGATTATGACTTGTCGTCTTTTGATCAATTGAAATTGAAGGAGATAATCCTTCAATTGACTCAACATCTGGTTTTTTAATTCCTCCTAAAAACTGACGAGCATAGGGAGATAACGATTCGACATAACGTCTTTGCCCTTCTCCAAAAATCGTATCAAATGCGAGTGTGGTTTTCCCGCTTCCAGAAAGACCTGTCATCACAATTAATTGATTCCGAGGTAATTCTAACGATATATTTTTTAAATTATTTTCTTTTGCACCTTTAATCACGATTTTATCATGCATAACTGATTACTCCTATCTTAAAAATGTATCCATTTTTCGTTGCCCTTTAAATAATAAAATATTTAATAAATGAAACAAACTAAAAGCGATGACAGCCCACCAGGTCACTTTACTGACAATGACAACAAAAATGCTGCCCGCTAATATTAGTGTGGAACGAATTGCTAATTTTAATAAAGTTTTAAAACGACAATCTCTTTTTTTTAATAATCCAAAATAAAACATGAGCCAAGGAACGCATAAAATTCCTAGATTAACAATGACAAAAATCCATTTTAAAACCATAGCATCCCTTCCCATTAAATGAAATAAAAAGATACTTCTAACGAAGTATCTTTATTATGCAATAATTTTAAAAATTATTCAATAATTTCTGAAACGTTTCCAGCGCCAACAGTACGTCCACCTTCACGAATAGAGAAACGAGTTCCCTTTTCTACAGCGATTGGGTGAATTAATTCAACTGTCATTTCAACGTTATCGCCAGGCATAACCATTTCTACACCTTCTGGTAATTCAATAACGCCAGTTACGTCTGTAGTTCTAAAATAGAATTGAGGACGATAGTTTTTAAAGAAAGGTTTATGACGTCCACCTTCATCTTTAGATAAAACGTAAACACTTGCACGGAATTTGTGATGTGGATGAACGCTTCCTGGTTTTGCTAAAACTTGTCCACGAAGTACTTCATCACGGTTAATTCCACGAAGTAATGCACCAATGTTATCACCAGCACGCGCTTCATCAAGTAATTTACGGAACATTTCAATACCTGTAACAACAGTTTTTGAAGTTTCACGAATACCAACGATTTCAACGTTTTCACCTAATTTTAAAGTACCACGTTCAACACGACCAGTAACAACTGTTCCACGACCAGTAATAGTCATCGTATCTTCGATTGGCATTAAGAATGGTTTATCAACATCACGTTGAGGAGTTGGAATGAATTCATCAACAGCATCCATTAATTCAACAATTTTTGCTTCCCATTTTGGATCGCCTTGTAAAGCTAATAAAGCAGAACCACGAATTACTGGAGCATCATCTCCTGGGAATTCGTATTCATTTAACATATCACGAACTTCCATTTCAACTAAGTCAAGTAATTCATCATCTTCTACCATATCGCATTTATTTAAAAAGACAACGATATAAGGAACTCCTACTTGACGAGATAATAAAATGTGTTCACGAGTTTGAGGCATTGGACCATCTGTTGCAGCAACAACAAGGATTGCACCATCCATTTGAGCAGCTCCCGTAATCATATTTTTAACATAGTCTGCGTGACCTGGGCAGTCAACGTGAGCATAGTGACGTTTTGCAGTTTGATATTCTACGTGAGCAGTGTTAATCGTGATTCCACGTGCTTTTTCTTCTGGAGCTTTATCGATATCATCATATTTCATGATTTTAGCGCCTCCAGTTTTTGCTAAAACTGTAGTAATAGCAGCAGTAAGCGTGGTTTTTCCGTGGTCTACGTGACCAATTGTACCAATGTTAACATGTGGCTTACTTCTATCAAATTTTTCTTTTGCCATTTTTTAGTTTCCTCCTAAATTTCTTTCTCTTTAATATTTTAATAAAATTTATAATTAAAATCAATATTTTTATTGCACATATTGATTTTATTATTTAGATGTTTTGGTCAATTGTTCAATGATAAAACGAGGAGCTTCTTCATAACGAGAGAATTGCATGGAGAAAGTTCCACGACCTTGTGTAATGGAACGTAGGGTCGTTGCATACCCAAACATTTCAGCCAAGGGCATAGAAGCACGGATAATTTGTGCATTCCCTTTGCTTTCCATTCCATCAATTTTTCCTCTTTTTGCACTGATATTTCCCATGACATCTCCCATATAGTCTTGGGGAACCGTTACTTCAACATCCATAATCGGTTCAAGAATGACAGGGTTACATTTTTTAGCTGCTTCTTTTAATGCTAAGGAAGCAGCAATTTTATAAGCAGCTTCACTAGAGTCTACATCGTGATAAGATCCATCAAACAAAGTTGCTTTGACATCAATTGCTGGATATCCTGCAATTAAACCACCTTGTAAAGCATCTACTAGTCCATCTCGTGTTGGTTTAATGTATTCTTTAGGAACCGTTCCACCAACAATGGCATCGACAAATTCAAAACCTTTTCCAGGGTTTGGTTCAAATTTAATCCAAACATGTCCATATTGTCCCTTACCACCTGATTGACGAACAAATTTTCCTTCACATTCAGCACTTCCACGAATGGTTTCACGATATGCGACTTGAGGAGCACCAATATTAGCTTCTACTCTAAACTCTCTTTTTAGACGATCTACAATAATATCCAAATGTAATTCGCCCATTCCACTAATGACCGTTTGACCTGTTTCAGCATTGGTATAAGCTTTAAAGGTTGGATCTTCTTCTGCTAATTTAGATAAAGCAATGGATAATTTATCTTGGTCATTTTTTGATTTTGGTTCAATAGCTTGAGAAATGACAGGTTCAGGGAATACCATTGATTCTAAGACAATTGGGAAGTCTTCGCTTGTTAATGTGTCCCCTGTTCCAACATCTTTTAAACCAACTGCAGCAGCAATATCACCGCTATAAACTTGGTTAATTTCTGTTCTTGAATTTGAATGCATTTGTAAAATACGACTAAAGCGTTCTTTTTTACCCTTTGTTGAGTTTAATATATAAGTTCCTGAAGTAATTGTTCCAGAATAAACTCTAAAAAAGGTTAATTTTCCGACATAGGGGTCAGTCATTACTTTAAATGCTAAAGCAGCAAAAGGGGCATTATCATCGGCATGACATTCTACTTCTTCACCATTCAAAGTTCCTTTTGTTGGTGGAACATCTAATGGAGAAGGTAAATAATCAATAACGGCATCCATTAACAATTGAATCCCTTTATTTTTATAAGAAGCCCCACATAAAACTGGGAAAAATTCTCCAGTTAAGACACCTTTTCTTATTGCGTGTTTAATTTCTTCAACACTTAATTCTTCCCCTAATAAATATTTTTCACAAAATTCATCATCAAATTGAGAAACTGCTTCAAATAAAGTAGTTCGCAATTCTTCCACTTTATCCATTAAATTTTCGGGAATGGCTTCTTCGGTAATTTTTTGACCTTTATCATCATGGTAATAATAGGCTTTCTTTGTAATAATATCAACAATCCCATTAAACATATTTTCACGGCCAATTGGATATTGAATTGCACAAGCATTCGCTTCTAAACGAGTGTGCATTGATTTTACACACATATCAAAATCAGCACCAATTGCATCAAGTTTATTAGCAAAAACAATTCGAGGGACATTGTACTTGCTTCCTTGACGCCAAACCGTTTCTGTTTGCGATTCAACACCATTTTTACCATCCAATACGGTAACAGCTCCATCTAATACCCGTAAGGAACGTTCAACTTCTACAGTAAAGTCTACGTGACCTGGAGTATCAATAATATTGATTCGGTGATTTTTCCATTGAGCCGTAGTTGCAGCACTTGTAATTGTAATGCCTCTTTCTCTTTCTTGTTCCATCCAGTCCATTGTAGCTGTTCCATCATGGACTTCCCCTAATTTATGAGTGACACCAGTAAAAAACAATATTCTTTCTGTTGTCGTTGTTTTACCAGCATCAATATGAGCCATGATGCCGATATTTCTTGTTTTTTCTAAACTAAATTTTCGCGCCATAATTTCCCTCCAAATTTAATTGATTACCAACGATAGTGAGCAAATGCTTTGTTTGCTTCAGCCATTTTATGCGTATCATCGCGTTTTTTAACAGAAGCCCCTACACCATTTGCAGCATCAATGATTTCGTTTGCTAAACGTTCAACCATTGTTTTTTCGTTTCGATTACGTGAGTAGTTGACTAACCATCTCAACCCTAAAGTAATTTTTCTTTCTGTTGAAACTTCAACTGGTACTTGGTAATTTTGTCCACCGACACGACGAACTTTTAATTCTACTACTGGAGTAATATTTGCCAATGCTTTTCCAAATACATCAACAGCATTTTCTCCGGTTTTCTTTTCAACTAAAGCAAAAGAATCATATAAAATTCCTCTTGCTGTACCTTTTTTTCCATCTAACATTAAACGATTAATTAATTTTGTAACTAGTTTTGAGTTATACACTGGATCAGGTAAAACATCTCTTCTAGTAACATTTCCCTTACGTGGCATATTTGTTTCCTCCTAATCCTTCATTATTTACCAGCTTTTGGTTTTTTCGTTCCATATAAAGAACGACCTTGTTTACGATCTTTGACACCAGCACAGTCACGTGTTCCTCTGACGATGTGATATCTTACCCCTGGCAAGTCTTTGACACGACCTCCACGAATTAAAACAACAGAGTGTTCTTGAAGATTATGTCCTTCACCGCCAATATAAGCAGTTACTTCATAACCATTACTCAAACGAACACGGGCATATTTACGATTCGCAGAGTTTGGTTTTTTTGGAGTCATGATGCTTACACGAGTGCAAACACCTTTCTTTTGCGGAGAATTTACTTTGATTTCTTTTTTCAAAAGTGAATTTCTTCCTTTGCCAAGAGCAGGTGCTTTTGATTTAAATTCAAGTTGTTGTCTTCCTTGACGGACAAGTTGATTAATTGTTGGCATGTATATTTCTCCTTTCTTTTTAACACACAATTCCAGGTGTTCCAAAATTTCTATTAAAATTAAGTTTCTTTTTTTTAGAAACTCAATCACATGCGTATTAACTCTATCATAACTCCCTTTGAATGTCAAACATTTTTTTAAAAGAAAAAAGGAAGAAAATATTTTATCTCTTCCCTTTTTTTGTTCTATGAAACAAATTTTTCTTTAGCAAATTTTTTATGCACTTGTTTTACTTGTTCTGTTGTTGCATTTTTAACTTGATAAAATCCGTTATTTTGCATCATAGTAAACACTTTTTGCTGACTATTTTGAGTGGTATCCAATAAATTTAAAAATAAATTTTTTAATTTGACATTTGCACACTCACACGCAAAAGTATTTAATAGTGATGAAAGTTCTTTTTCATCATTTAATAAATCTTCTAAAATTTCTTTATCTTGCATTGCTCACCTCTACATTAAATAATTTAATAATTGTTGAAATTCAAGAACATTTTTTTTGTATAAATCATCACACATTTTCTTTATCTTTTTATCCGTACAGATAGAATGATAATAAGCTGCTTTTTTTATTGTAACACTATAATGTGCTAAAATATCTTCAATTCCAGCCAATTCTTTCGTTGTAATTTCGTTATTCATTTTCCTTCCTTTCTTTTTTGATGTAATTGCAATTACTTCTACTTTCATTATATCCCATCTTTTTTCCTTTAAACAAAAAAAGACATTTTTTAATGCCTTTTTTATAAATTAATTTTAATAGGTCTTTTAGTCAAACTAAGTTCCATGCTTTGAATTAAAATTTGGCGATCCTCTGATTCAATTCCTTCTAAAGTGATAATTTTGGCACCAAGTAGAAAATTCGTGACATTTCTTTTAAAAGGAAACGTGTAAGTTTCAAATTCATTAGTCAAAGAATCTGTTGTTTGCGTATTACAATACAAAATAGATTGATTATTATTGTACGCTTTAGCCTGTACTTTTAATTCTTTTAAAAAATAGCCATTTGTAATTAAAAAATGAATGACGCCATTATATTCATTAGAAGACAAAATCAAACCCTCTGGATTAATAAATACATTTGAAAAAGTATCGGCTTGTAAATTATCGCCCAACAATTCTTGGATATTGTTTTGGGTAATTTTTTCTTCTTCTTTTACTTTATTTTGAAAGTTAATCGTAATTGTTTCTTGATATTCATATTTTGAAACATAGGCTGGAACGCCACTAATAACAGACGAAGAGTGGTCTTGATTTTGACATCCTTGTAAAAACATAGGAAAAAAACATAGCGATAAGAATATCGACCATTTTTTCATATTATCTCCTCCGACTTTATTTTGTGAATAAAGTCAAAGAATATTCAAAAGAAATCCCTTTAAAAAATGGTAAAAATGAAAGCATCTAAACTTAAAATTAAAATCAAGAAAAACATTAAAATGACACCATAAATGGTATTGATAAACATTAAATTTCCATTCTTTTCCTTTTGGGATTGCGATTGCTGAATAAGTAATAAGATAACTGGTACAAAAAGAAGAATTTCGAATATAAATCCTAAAAAATTATAGTGAGATAAAAGACAAAAACTACTCATTATTTGCATAAAAAGAAAAATTTTTTTCGTCTTTATAGAGGGCTTTTTTAAAATCATAGAATAAAGATACATTAAAATAATAAAAGAGGTTGCAACCACGCAAACAATCATCAAAACTTGGTGGAAAACTGAAAGATTTCCCTTTAAAACATCATATCCACTAATTGATTCAAAATGATAAAGATAAAGATTATCTTGAACGAGCACATCAACAAGACCAAAAGATAAAAAAAGGAAAAATAATCCCTCAATAAAAAGCGTAATGAGGGAATATAAAAGATTAGTCTTCATTGCTTTCATGATTATGCACCTCTTTTTTTGTTTTTCTTTTTTCTTTAAAATGATTTAACCATTCATAAATTTTTTTATTAAAAATTAGTCCTAAAACAGAAAAGATAAAAATTAATCCCATGATAATGATAGCAACAATGTAATTTTCATCAAAAACAGCCGCTCCAACAAAAGTTGAAGATAAAATAGAGGGAATCCGAGCTATCGAAGAGACCAAAATAAATTTTGACAATTTAATTTTAGTAAATGGGATAAAGTAAATGAAAATATCTTTGGGGATGCCAGGAATTAAAAAAATAAAAAATAGCAAAAGTAAACTGCGATCAGGATCTTTTAAAAATTGTAGTTTTGAAGATTGTTTTTGATTCACATTTAAATCAAAAAAAGGTTTCCCTAACCACTTTACCAAACCATAAATAATGACTGTTGCAATCGCTAAACCAAGCAAACATATCAGCAATCCAAAAAAAGCGCCATACATTGCTCCAGCAACAAATTCAACGACTTCTCCAGGAATAAAAGCGACAACTACTTGTAAAATTTGAACCAAAAGCAACAATAACACACCAAATACGCCAGCGTCTTCAATTTTTTTCATGAAAGCTTCCCGACCACTTTCATTAGTCAGCAAACGAATTTCATCTTTAAAATATATACATAAAAAAATGATTAATCCGATGATAAATAAAAGAGCAATACTATTAATCAAGATTAATACTTTTTTTGCTTTCGATAACTTTTGTCTTTCTTTTTTCATACTTATCCTACCTTTAACGTATTATATACTTTTTTTTAAAAGATAACAATTTTATTTCTACTAATTTATGATAAAATATTAAACGAGGTGATAAAATGCAACCGATAAAAAAAGTATTTATTGCCGGAGGGACTGGTCTATTAGGCTATCATGCAGCCTTAAAATTTTTACAATGGAATGTAGAAGTTGACACAATTGCCTTAAAAAATGAAATTGAAATTAGTAGTTGGTTTGACAAAAAAATCAATTTAATTTTTGGCAATCTTTTTGAAATGAGTGAAGAAGAAATCTATGCAATTTTAAAAGATAAAGATTATGATTGTTTTATTTATGCCTTAGGTCCTGATGATAGGTATATTCCTAAAGCACCTGCTTATGAATTTTTTTATAATCGTTTAGTTTTACAATGTCTAAAAATTATAAAAGCAGCTAAAAAAGCAAAAATTAAAAGATGTGTCATTTTAGGTTCTTATTTTGCTACGTATGACAAAATCATGAAAGGTAAACTTTCTAAACATCATCCTTATATCAAAGCAAGAATAAAGCAAGAAGAAGCAATATTTGCTCTTAAAGATGATAAAAATTTCTCCGTTATGGTCTTAGAATTGCCCTATATTTTTGGAACCATGCCACAAAGAAAGCCATTGTGGAGAGATTCTTTTTTAAAATATTATGACAATATGAAAAGTGTCATATTACCAAAGAATGGTGGAACAGCACTAATCAGTGTAGAAGGAGTCGCCGAAAGCATTGTTGCCTGTTCCTTTTTTGGGAAAAATGGGCAATGTTACCCTGTTGCCAAAGAAAACTGGCCTTTTAAAGTTTTAATTCCAACTTTGTTACAGTATGCAAAAGATAATCGAAAATATAAAGAAATCCCTGCTTTTTTAACTGCTATCGGAGCAAAATTTATCGATAGAAGATTTAAAAAACAGGGATTAGAAAGTGGTTTAAATCACGCAAAATTGATGACTCAAATCCAATGTAAAAAATTCTACATTCAAGGCAAACAAACCATGAAAGAATTAAATTTTGATTATTTTCACTTTCAAGGTGGAAAAGGACTTGAAAAAAGTATTGCCGAAACCATGAAAGCTTGTTATCCAGAACGATTTGAAAATGTCACTTAATTTTAAGTGGCATTTTTTGAATCAATTGAACATTAGATAACCATTGTAGTGTATCTTTTAGTGTTTCTTCCATTGTATGTCGTTGATATCCTAATTGCTCAACTGCCTTTTTACAAGAAAAGTTTGAATTACTATTTAAAGTATAAAAAGAATATCTCGTAAATAAAGGCGTTTTTTTCGACATTTTATAATATAATTCAGCAAAAGGGGCAACCATTTTTAAAATCCATGTTGGGACCATTCTTTTTATTTTTTTAATTCCTCTCATTTCACAAATCATATTCATGAAATCCACCATTTTAATTTGATGCCCGCTTAATATATAGCATTCTCCAACTTTTCCATTTTTTAAAGCGGCAATTGTTCCAGAAGCGACATCACGAACATCTACTAAATCATAAGCTCCTTTAACTCCAATATGCAATTTTTTACTAGCCACCATTTTAACTAATTCATTAAGATGTCCCGTATGAGCATCAAATGGTCCAACAATTCCAGAAGGATGAACCACACAAGCGTTCAAACCATTTTTTACCGCTTGTAAGACTAAATCCGTAGCCATCGCTTTAGTTTTTGCATAAGGACCATGTATTTTTTTAGGGTCAAAACAAGTGGTTTCGGTTATCGTTTCATGATTTGGTAATTCATAAATCGCATGGACCGAACTGATATATACCATTTTTTTGACAAAAAATTGCATGGACAAATCAATAATATTTTTTGTACCTTCCACATTCACGCGATACATTTTTTTACTAAAAGTGGAGCGAATGGAAACCATACCTGCTGCATGAATGACATAAAGTTCTTCATTATCTTTAGTTTCAAACAAAGGCAAGAGAGATTCTTTATCCAAAACATTTCCATAATAGATTTTTAAATTAGGATGTTCTGGCAAACTGGTTTTATCACTAGGAAGCAATAATCCTCTAATTTCGCAATCCTCTTTCAATAATTCATTAATTAAATTTTGACCAACATGTCCTGCTGCACCAGTTAAAACATAAATTTTCTTTTTCATTTGAATCATCTCCTATAATTATTATATTTCTGTAAAATCGATTTAGTATTAAATCAAAATTAAAATAGAAATAAATATTTATTTATTTGTTTAAACGATTCAAAAAAGTATATATAAAAAAACTCAATTCGAAAATTGAGTTTTTTTGTGCTTAATAATAATATGGATTTTCAGGAACTGGAACATCATCAGGATCAATTAATGTTCCGGTATAATCAGTTAAGGTTTCCTTACTCATATCATAAGTTGCGTAAGTAATTGTCCCATTATCATCATAATCATGAACAATTCGAGTAATAAAACCATCTTCAATAGTCATTTCATAAACGTGTTCTGATGTACCCATTCCAGGAATTTGCCACTCTAATTTATAAGTAACAGTTATTTCTATTGTATTACCATTTTTGGTTCCACTTGCTGTAACTGTTGTAATACTCCATCCTGTATCTGTACTTCCAGTATTAATTGCCTCTTTCATCAAACCTCCAATTTCAAATATTCTTCCAGCACTAGGGTTAAAGTTATCATCCATACTAGTGATATATTCTCCTGGAGTGCTATAAGCATAGTTTTTATCAATCGTTGTATCATATTTTTGGATGTTGACAACTTCTTTTTCCTCTGCACGAACTTGAACAACAAATCCTTCTGTTGAAGTAGGTTCACTAGCATCTGCTGGGTCATAAGTAGTTTCTGTTCCTACTTTTTCTAAAATGTAGTTATTATAAAGAGTTGCCGTATAATCAGTAACTGTTTTAACATTTGAGGTAGAAGTGACTTCTTCATGTGCAACCGTTTTAGAAGTACCAGTAGCAAATTCATTCATATCTAAAACAATTTGAGCTGCTGTATCATAATCAATTTCACCATCAGATATAGCAGTTAAATCGATTGGATTAAGACCTGAAATTTCAAAATCATTATAATCTAATTTTGTACCTGTAAAATCTTTTCGACTAGATGTATCAATATTAGATTCAAAAGTATATTGGAATTGTGAAGCCGTACTAGAACCTCTTCCACCATCATTATAATAACATTGATAACTTCCATAATTGACAACATTGTGTTGCTTGTCTAGTTCGACAAAAACTTGATTGTCTTCATCAGGATAGTACCCTACTGCATCAGCATATGCCCAAATAGAGGCCAAATAATTGCCAGACAAACTAATTTCAACACTATATTCTACGTCTCGGTATCCATAATCTTCTGGATAAACTGCCGTAGGATCTGTAAAAACATTAATGACAGAGTTAATATTTGCTTTTACATTCAGCATACTTTCCCAGTTGTTGTACATATTAATTTCTTGACGAGTGCCAACATTACTATCTGCGTATTGTTCTTCAAAAGCAGTCAAATCATATACATACCCATCTGATGCATAAATTTGATTGGTATAAGTATAACTTAAGTTAGCGGTCACTCCATTATCAGGATAATTTTCCACAAATGCATTGATTTCTGCAAAATCATTATTGTAGAGTTTTAAATCTAAGGTTGCTTCTTGACGATAGGCTTGATAGGTATTATAGGTTTCACTATAAAGTGTAAAACCACTCCAAGTTTTTGCGCTTAATGCAGTTAAAGCCTCCAACACTTGTTGCTGAGTAGGCTCACCCTTATCAACTGTCCCTCCTGATGAACTATTTGAATCATTTTCTGTACAACTTGATAGACCTAGTGCCACAACAGTGGCTAAACAACAAATAATAAACTTTTTTTTCATTTTTGAATCCCCCTTTATTGTTTATTTTTTTTCGCTAAAATAAAAAATTTTTTATTCTTGACGAAAAAATATATTTATTCTAGTATATCCATTTTTTTCTTTCGATTCAACTACTTTTTTTATTTTTTTCAAATGGGGTCTTTTTTTTAAAAGCAAAAATGAAATAAAGTTGCAGTTTTAAAAAAACCAATTTATAATAATTTTAAAGAATAGAGGGGAACAAAATGGCAAAAAGCAAGAAAAAATCAATATTCAAATGGTTTGTTCTTGCAGCATATATTGGATGTGCTGCAACTATTATCGTTGAATCATGTATTCCTGGTGCCAGTTCAGCTAGTCAAAGTGACGCAGTGGGTGGTTCTCTTTCTGATCTCATTAATGATATTTCTAAAGATCAAACTAAATATGTTGCTTTAGAAAAAATTCAAATCTCAAATAAGATTACTAGTGCAACCATTGGGGAGACTTATCAAATAGAAACTATTATTTCACCAACTAATGCGACAAATCAATCGTTAACCTATACTTCTTCGGATATTAATATCGCCCAAGTTTCTGAAACTGGTCTCATTACGTTTAAAAATAAAGGCGAAGTGACGATTACAGCACAAAGCGCTTTTGATGAATCAAAAATGGATCAAATGACGATTTCGGTTTTAGAAGTTTTACCGACAAAAATGACTGTCACCATTAAAAATGCCATTTATAACGAACAAAAGCAGGCTTACTTACTTTATATTGGTCAAGATTATCCCATTTCAGTAAATATGTCTCCTCATAATGTTACAGATAATTCTTTTTACGTGCAAACCTCTTATACAAACAGCGCCATTGAAATTCAAAACAATATCATTTTGGCAAAATATTATAATAATTTAGAACTAATTCCAATAGAAATCATTGCAAATGCTGATTCATCTATAAAAGAAACAATTTATGTTTATGTCGATTATTCACAAGTTGTTGAACCACTGTCATTATCTTTTTTAGAAAGCGATTTGCAAGAATTATATGTCGGTCAAACCAAAAAAATGACTGTTGTTTTTGAACCAGAAAACGTATCTTTTTCAAATCTAACCTATGAATCATTAACTCCTTCCATTGCAACATTTGATAATGGAATAATCAAAGCTGTATCACCTGGAAATGCAACCATTCTTGCTCGTTCTGTGCGAAATCCAGCGATTTACGTCACCCATTCTTTTAAGGTTTTACCTCTTCCCGTTTTAGAAGATTTGCTTGTGACAAATACACTAACCGTCGTTGTTGGTTCTTCTAAAAAAATTTCTTTAACAAAACGTCCTTCTAATGCGGTTATGGACAATGAATTATTATCCTTTTCTAGTGAAAATGAAAGTATTGCCCAAGTGAATCAACAAGGAGTTGTTTATGGTTGCTCTTATGGTACTACAACAATAACTATCACTTATAATCAACAAATTAAAAAAGAGGTCACTATCCAAGTCATTGAAAAAGAAAATGTTTCAATTACGGCAATTGAAGTAACTCTTAAACAATCAATATTAACCGTTAATCAAACAATTTCTAATTTTTTAGAATTATCTTATTTACCTAAAAATGCTACTGTTTTAAGCGATCGTTTTGAATTCATTCCCCTAAATTATTATGATTTAACCAGTGAAGAATTAGCTGAATTTTCGCAATATAATTTAAATGAATTAGACACACTAGACCTTTTAGAATATGATCCAATAGAAAATAAAATTACAACCTTTAATAAAGAGGGAATCGCCTTTTTTAAAATCTATCATTTATCTTCTGGCTTGACAAGTAAACTTATGCATGTCAAAATTCAAGAAATTTTACCGACCGAAATTCGTCTTTATCACAATGATGAAGAACTTGTTCAAATCGCTCATTATCAAGCAGACCAATCAGCGATAGAAATTTGCGCCCAATTAGAGCAAGAAGAGCAAGCCACATTTAAAGAAATCAATTGGAAAATAGAAGAAATAGAAGGAGAAGACGTCGCTTTATTAGAATTGACTGGTCAAAAAAATAGTCGTATTTTAACTTTTGTTAATGAAGGAATTATAGATTTAACTGTTTCTATTTGCACTCCCTTTTTAGAAACAAAAATTGAAAAAACTATTCGTTTTTACATCACTCATGAAGATCTTTCGTTATTTCAAATTACTGATTTAACCGACTCTTTAAATCCAAATATCATAGTAGATAATTATAATTTATACAAAAATCAAACCGTTCCTTTAGGCATTTATACGAATCAAAAATATACGCGTTTATTTTTAAAATGGAGTTCAAGTAATTCCAAAGTTGCAAGTGTTTCTTCCGATGGATTATTGAAAACAAAAGAATGTGGTATCACAACAATTCAAGCTACTAATCTTTATAATGGAAGTATCGCTTCTTTTCAATTACATGTTTACAATTTTTTATCTTTAGATAAAGATAACACCTATACTCTATGTGGCAATACTTTAAAACATATTAAAGACAATCAATATCAAATTACAAACGGAAATTCCATTACTTTAACGGTTCATTATGATCCTAAAGCAACTTATACTAGTGTTTCGTTTTCTTCTAGCAATGAATCCGTTGCTACAATCGGAAAAGATGGAATTATTACTCCCCATCAAGTGGGCACAACAACCATTACGGTCTCTTATACGGATAATTATAGTGTAGAAACTCCATTAGAATTTTCCATTCAACTTAAAATTATAAAAAAGCCTTTAATTACTGATATTCAAAGTTTTACCTCTTTTATTCGAAAAGCATTAGGGCATTTTGGAGTGTTTTTCATATTAGGAATTTTTTCATTATTAACCTATTTTATATTTTTCAAAAAAAGACAATGGTTCTATTCTATACCTATCCATTTTGCAAGTGGATATCTTGTTGCCGTATTATCAGAATTTATCCAATTGTATGTCCCTGGACGAAGTGGTTTACATAAAGATGTGATGATTGATTATTCTGGATTTTTATTATCTAGCGCTTTGGTATTACTCATATATATTCTTACAATTTCCATTCGATATGGTATTCGTAAAAGAAAGGCCAAAAAAGAGGTGCAAACGCCATGATTTTAAAATGTCCAGTATGTCAAAGTGGATTGCAAAAAAAAGAAAAAAGTTATCAATGCACTTTTCAACACAATTATGATATTTCAAAATATGGTTACACGAATTTATTATTAGCTAACCAAATCCATTCTTCTTCTCCAGGAGATCAAGCATTCATGATTCAAGCAAGAAATCGCTTTTTATCTTTAGACTATTATCATTTTTTAAGGAAAAAAATTGCTTCTTTATTTTTAACTTATCTTACTTGTGCGCCTACATGTACATTTTGTGATTTAGCTTGTGGGGAAGGATATTATACCAATTTTATTCATCAAACATTAACACAGATAAAACCTACAAAAAGTTTTGGAATTGATTTATCAAAACAAGCCATTATTGAAGCCTGCAAGCGAAAAAAAGCAGAAAAACTACAAGACATTGAATATGTCATTGGCAACTTGATGAACTTGCCATTTTTAGATGAATCCTTTGATTGCATTTTAAATTGTTTTGCTCCCATGTTTGAACAAGAGTTTCATCGAATTTTAAAAGATAAGGGGATTTTCATTCGGGTTTTGCCAGGTAAAAATCATTTATACGAATTAAAGAGTATTTTATATCAACAAGTTGAATACAACGAATTAAAAGAGTTAAAAATTACAGGATTTACCCTTTTAGATCAAATTACAATTCAACAAACAATAGAATTAAAGTCAAATCAAGAAATCATGGATTTATTCATGATGACTCCATACTTTTATAAATCATCAAAAGAAAGTCATCAAAATCTAGCAAAACATTCTTTTTTAAAGACAACTGCAGAATTTGTGATTTTAATTTATCAAAAATCATAAACTTACATCAGATAGAAAAGATGGGATTTCTTTAAAAAAATATTTAATATTTTAAAAATCTTATGTATAATAAAAAAGAGGGGTGAAAATATGGGACTTTTTAAAAAAATTAGATCTCAATTAATCAATGTCATCGAATGGCAAGATACAAATTCACAAGATATGGTATATCGTTTCCCCTGTGATGGAAACGAAATTAAAAATGGGGCACAATTAACCGTTCGTGCATCTCAAGTTGCAATATTTGTCAATGAAGGACAAATTGCCGATGTGTTTACGGAAGGTCGTTACAAATTGACGACTGCAAACATTCCCATTTTGACAAAATTAAATGCTTGGAAATATGATTTCAATTCTCCATTTAAAGCAGAAGTTTATTTTGTCAATACTCGTCAATTTCCTAATTTAAAATGGGGAACCAGCAATCCAATTATTAAAAGAGATGCGGAATTTGGCGCCGTACGTGTTCGCGCTTTTGGAAATTATACGATTAAAGTCGAAGATGCTGCTGTCTTTTTAAAAGAAGTTTTTGGAACCTTACCTAGTTATTCTACAAAAGATATCCAAGATCACATTAAAACAATTGTCGTCTCTTCGTTTAGTGATTTCATGTCTGAAACTAAAATGCCAATTTTAGATATTTCAACCATGTATGAAGAAATCGGAGATGGAACAAAAACTAAAGTAAATGAAAAATTAACTTCATTAGGTTTAACAACAACATCTGTCATCGTGGAAAATATTTCCTTACCTGAAGATGTTGAAAAAGCAATTGATAAACGTTCTTCAATGGCAGCAATTGGAGATATGAATCTTTATACTCAATATCAAGCAGCCGATTCCATTAAAGATGCAGCTAAAAATGAAGGCGGTATAGCAGGGCTTGGTGTTGGCTTAGGAGCTGGAGTAGGTTTTGGAAAAATCATGGGAGATGCCATGTCCAATGCTTCCAATGCAAATAATGCACAAAAAGTCATTGTTTGCCCTAATTGCCATCATGAAAATCCAACCAGTGCAAAATTCTGTGGAAATTGTGGACAACTTTTAAAACCTAGAAAAAAGGAATGTGTTAAATGTCATCATGAAATTCCTGAAGGAACAAAATTTTGTCCTGAATGTGGGGCAGTTCAAGTAGAAATTGAAAAAGAATGTCCGAAGTGCCATCACAAAGTAAAAGGAAATTCTAAATTCTGCCCTGAATGTGGAGAATCTTTAAAATAATTTAATTAGGCAATCTTTTGATTGCCTTTTTAGGAGAGAAAAACGATGTATGATGAACAAGAAACTTTAAAAACGGTCACTGGTCAATGCCCACAATGTGGTTCTACATTACAATTTGATCCCGAAAGTCAAAATTTAATTTGTGAAAATTGTGGTTCTATTATTCCACTAGAAAAAAAAGAAGAAACCGTTGAAGAATACGATTTTGAAACTTATTTAAAAAAATATAAAGAAAACAAAGAAAATGAAGTCGATGTTAAAAACAAACTCAATCTTCGATGTGAAAATTGTGGGGCTTTAATCATTATAGACAAAAATCAATTGTCCACGGAATGTCCTTTTTGTGGTTCTAATAAAACCATAAAGCAAGTCATTGAAGAAGAAGTGATTCATATTGAAGGAATTATTCCTTTTCAAATATCAGAAGAAAAAAATAACGAAATTTTCCATAAATGGATTAAAAGTCGTTTTTGGGCACCTCAAAAGATAAAAAAATCATTTTATCACCCTCAATACTTTGCCTTATACATTCCAATATGGACCTTTGATGCGGAAACACAAAGTCGATATAGTGCCATGCGGGGAGATTATTATTACGTCACTCGCACGATTCATTCTGGAAAACAAACCCGAGTTGTGCGTGAAAGAAGAATACGCTGGACTCCTGTCAGTGGAAACTTTGATCATTTTTTTGATGATATTGTCATTCGAGGAACCAATAACGTTTTAGACCCTTATATTAATAAAGTTGCCTATTATAATTTAAAAGAAGCTTTAAAGTATGATGAAAAATTCTTACTTGGTTTTCATGCAGAACGCTCTTCAATCGATATTGAAGAAGGTTTTACTCGCGCAAGAGGAGTCATGACTAGAAACATACGAAACTATGTGATTAAAAAAATCGGTGGAGATACTGTATCAAACTTAAATATAAAAACTTCTTATGACCATGTAACTTTTAAACAAATGCTTTGTCCTCTTTATAATGGAACATACCAAATTGCCCATAAAAAATACAACTTTGTCATCAATGGTCAAAATGGTCGATTCTATGGAAAATATCCTAAATCAGTTTTAAAAATTACAATTTTTGTATTCATTATTTTACTTTTAATCTTAGGAATCGTATTATTTTTCGTTCTTTATTAAGAAAGTGACTAGGAAATAGTCACTTTTTATTATATAATAAAAATAATGGAAAGTAGAAGTGATAAGTATGCAAACTTTTGAACAATATCCTTTAAAAAAAGAAGTACTACAAGCAATTCAAGACATTCATTTTTCCACTGCCACAAAAATCCAAACTTTAGTTTTACCACATGCTTTAAAAAATCAAAATTTAATAGGCAAAGGAAAAACAGGAAGTGGAAAGACCCATGCTTTTTTAATTCCACTGGCTAATAAAATTAGTGAAGATAAAATTTTACAAAGTATTTTATTAGTTCCCACTCGTGAATTGGCAATTCAATTGTATCAACATTGCTTACTTTTTTTTAAGAATTTTAACATTAAAATCGTCTGTTTAATGGGAGGACAAGATAGTCAAAAAGACATTGAAAAATTATCGACCACTCCACAAATTTTAATAGGAACACCCGAAAGAATTCAACATATTGTAATTGATAATGGATTACTTAATCTATCGACAGTTTCGACTTTTATTGTTGATGAGGCTGATATGACCTTAGAAATGGGATTTATCAACGAAGTAGATCGAATTGCTTCTTTAATAAATTCCCAAGCGCAAATTATGGTATTTAGTGCCACAATTCCTGTCGGTATTCGTCCCTTTTTAAAAAAATATTTAAAAAATCCTGTTTTTATTGAAGATGAATCTTCTACTTATAATGAAAATATTGAACACATCTTATATCCTTCAAAAGAAAGAAATATTTATGATATATTAGATTTAATTTTACAAAATATTAATCCCTATATTTGTTTAATTTTTGCCAATACAAAAAAAGAAGTAGAACTCATTTATCAAGAATTGAGCAAAAGAAATTATCCTATTGAAATGATTCATGGAAATTTAAAAAGTAGAGAAAGAAAAAAGAACATAAAAAAATCATTAGAAGGTCAATTCAAATATATCGTTGCTAGCGATATCGCTAGTCGTGGAATTGATATTCCTGGAGTAAGTCATGTCATTTCTATTGGCATGCCTCAATTAGACCATTTAGATTTTTATATGCATCGAGCAGGAAGATGTGGTCGAAATCAACTCACAGGACAATGCATTACCATTTATTCAAACAAAGATAAAGAAGCAATTTTAAAATTAACTGAACAAAGAATTATCTTTAATACAAAAGAAATCAAAAATAATGAATGGAAAACTTTGAAGAATTTAGATGCTCGCCAAAAAAGAGTCAAAAAGCCAACACAATTGGATTTAGAGATTAAAAAAGTGCTTCATATCAAACGTTCTAGTAAAGTAAAACCGAATTATAAAAAAAAGATTCGAGTACAAATCGATCAACTCAAAAGAAAAAAAAGACAAGAAATGATAAAAAAAGATATCCATAGACAATTGAAAAAAAAGAAGGAGGGAAATCAATGATTATCGGTTCCCATGTCGGCATGTCTGCTCCAGATTATTTATTAGGCTCTGTAAAAGAAGCCGTTTCCTATCAAGCCAACACTTTTATGTTTTATACAGGTGCGCCACAAAATACTATTCGCACTCCTTTAGAAAAATTAAAAATTCAAGAAGCCATTTCTTTATTAAACCAACATCAAATGAAAATAGAAAATGTCATCGTTCACGCCCCTTATTTAATTAATTTAGCAAATTGTGAAGATGAGGAAAAATATCAACTTTCTATTCGACTTTTAAAAACTGAAGTAGAACGTACATTAGCGATGGGATGTAAATATTTAGTTTTGCATCCTGGAAGTGCCTTAAAGTCTGATCGACAATTAGCTATTTCACACATCGCTAATGCTTTAAATTTAATTTTTGAGCAATATCCAAATATCTGCTTACTTTTAGAAACCATGGCTGGTAAAGGTTCAGAAATAGGAATAACTTTTCAAGAAATTAGAAATATCATCGATTTGATTGAAAAAAAAGAATGCATCGGTGTCTGTTTAGATACCTGTCATATTCACGATGGTGGCTATGATTTAACGCAAACTCATTCTCTCATTGCCGAATTTGATCAAATCATTGGATTAGATAAATTAAAAGTTTGTCACATTAATGATTCTAAAAATTTAAAAGGAGCGCATAAAGATCGCCATGCCAATCTTGGAATGGGAACTATTGGTTTTTCTAATTTATTGAATTTTATTTATCATCCTCTTTTAGCTGATAAAATTTTTATTTTAGAAACTCCTTGGGTTACCTATTCTATAGAAGAAAAAAAAGTCAGTTATCCTCCTTATCGGTTTGAGATTGAAATGATTCGAAATAAAACTTTTAATCCTCAATTATTAGAAACCATTTTTGATTTTTATAATGAAAAAAAATAATTGGATTCCAATTATTTTTTTCTTTCATAAGCATCAATAATTTTTCCTACTAAAGGATTGCGAACCACATCATGAGACTGAAAAACAATAAAAGCGATTTGTGGTATATTTTTCAAAATTTGTTTTGCATGAATTAACCCACTCGAATCTGCATTTTTTAAATCAATTTGAGATTCATCTCCAGTGATTATCATTTTGGCATTATAACCTAACCGAGTTAAAAACATTTTCATTTGAACTGAAGTTGTGTTTTGCGCTTCATCTAAAATAATAATTGCATCACTTAGGGTTCTTCCTCTCATATAAGCTAAAGGAGCAATTTCTACAATTCCTTTTTCTAAATATTTTTGTGTCATTTCTGTTCCAAGGATAGTATTTAAAGCATCATAGATTGGAGTAAGATAAGGATCAACTTTTTCTTTTAATTCACCAGGTAAAAATCCTAAGTTCTCCCCAGCCTCAACAATGGGACGTGTAATAATAATTTTTTGTGTCTTATTTTTCTTTAATTGCTGAATTCCATATGCAACAGCCAAAAAAGTTTTTCCTGTTCCCGCCGCACCGGTTGCAAAAATAATCGTATTTTCTTGTAAAGCATTGTAATACTTAACTTGGCTTTCATTTTTTGCTTTTATTACTTTTTTTTGATAAGTGGTCACAAACTGCACATCTTGATCATTAAAAAATTTGTTTTCATTGACTTGCTTAATAATAGAATCCAGTAACATTTTATCAATGTCTACATTTTCTTTGACTTTTATTAAAACCAATTCAATTATTTTTTTTACTTTCTCAAAACAACGTTCATCTTTAGCTTGTATAATCAAATACTCTCCATTTCCTTGGATTGTAAGTTGCATCGCTTTTTCAATATATTTTATAGTATGGTCATCTGCACCATAAAATTGTGTCAATTGATCCATAGTGAGATGAAATTGTTTTAAGTTAAAAAGATAATCCATTCCATTAATCATTCCTTTGTGATGTCTTCAATACAGGTAAAATGTACTTTCATCGTTATTATTTTACCTTCCTTTTTAAATTGTATCACATTTTCTTTTTCAATGGACTCATTTTCTGTAATTTCTTTACCAATTTCTGCTCGTGATTCAATTAATAAAGTACTAAAGACTTCTACTTCATCATATTCTTCATTTTCTAAAAGTGTATAGGTGGCATCCACAGTATACCATGTATAAGCATAGACACTTCCATATGTTCCTACATAAATATCTTCATTTTGATCGGTAGTGACGACATCACGTACTAATAAATCTCCCTTTTTGACGTAATCATTTACTTTTACCATTTTTTCACCATTTTTGATATCAAAAGAATGAATTACTCCATCTTTTGTCGCATAAAGAGATTGATTCAATAAAATAGGTGGATTAGAACTTCTCTTTTTTAAAAATTTAACAGTTAATGTAGAGCCATTGACTCTCATTTCTAACCATTCAATTTGATCTTTTAAATCATATAGAATTTTTTCTTCAATCAAAAGTAAAGATTCATTATGTATTTTGCCCATTCCCACTTTTATTTTATTTTTCTTTAAGGTTTCTTGAATGGCAGGATATAAATTTTTATTATCTCCAGAAATTTGAATCTTCCAAATGTGATTGCAATATAAAAAAAATAGTACAATAGAAAAAATCAAGGCCAACGCTGTGGTTTTAAAAGTAAAAAAGTTTTCTAAAATATGAAATAATCCTACTTTTTTTATTAATTTTGGCTGAACAAAAACTTTTTTTATGCGGTTTCTGCAATAAGGTGAGGCTAAAAAAGTATAGGTGTATTGGTCGACTTTTTCCAATTTATAAAGAACTACTTTTTCTTCTTTTAATTGATTCATGGCTGATGTGATATCAAAAACATGAACTTCATATTGATCTAATGATTTTAACATATGCTTTCCTCATTTGCATAAAATTGAACAGATTTAAAAACACCTATAATAATAATTTCTGTTTTTTCTAAATAGGTAATGCACAATTTATATCCATCAATTACAATTTTTTTATTTTTCATAGCAACTACAATGAATTGATCACTAACTCGCAAAATTTTTTGAAATAATTGGATGCGAATTTTATTTTCTTCAATATAAATCATTTCCATCACCTCTTTTAACTATATGTTTTAAATTTTTTATTTATTAGTGAAAATAAAAACCTCAGTAAAATTTTACTGAGGTTTTCAAAAAACTGATATTAAATTTATGAAAGTTTAGTCCATTCATTAGCAAGTCCAAAAGCACCAATTGAAATGGTTAATACTCCTTCATCACTGATTGCAGCACTATGAAAACTTTGACCTACAATGTCCTTAAAATCATCTTCCCATGTTTCAGAAATAAAAGTAATTGCTCCTGTTTCTTCATCCACTTCGTAATTAAAAGATGCACTTGTTTCATACCAAGTATCTTCTACTTTACCTGTTTTATCTTCATTAAAAGTAATGACATAATCATCATCCCAAGTCCATGAACCGACTATTAATTCTGCTTTCGTAGTTTCTGTATCTTCTCCACCAGATTGTGCTTCAGAAACAGTAACGTTGACTTCAACAGTATTATAAATACTCGTAAAAGTTAGTTTAGTCGTTCCTGCTCCAACGATTGTAATTTCTCCATACCATTCATTTACCTCGATGACTGAATCATCAGAAGAAGTAATTGAAAACGTTTCTACAGCGGTGTCTGTACTTCCTGTTACTTGATATGCAAAAGTATCCCCTATAATAAAGGTTGAAGTTTCAACAAAAGAATTATCTACCGTTTTTCCGACTTGAACTGAAGCGCCAGCAGGTATAATATGTTCATAAGGATCATATCCTTTTAATCCATCTGCAGAAGCATAACGTTCACCTTGAGTAGCTGTAGCTGAAACATCCTTGCTATTTTCTTCTAAAGGCGTTGCACCCTCTGCAATTTCAAATGATTCAGAAACATCATTAATATCATAAGCAACATAAGACGTTTGAACAGAAGATAAAAAGAAATTTTCTTCAAATACTAATATCGCTTTAGATTCATAATAAGCATCGTATGAATCATAATCTTCATCATACCAATAATCATAACGTCCACCAGAAATTTCTACTACAATTTGTTTGGTTTGTTGTTCATATCTAGCTTGAACAACTCCTGGATTTACATATTCTTCAGAATCCATAAAGCTTTCTACTAAAGCAACAGCTCCTACAAAATCATCATCGTTTCCATTTACTAAAAAATTAATTAATCTTGAATCAATATCCTCTTGAGTAATGATATCAGGATTTTCTTGTTGTTCTTCAGTGGTTCCAACAGTATAAACTGAAGCATCAAATCCCCCCCAATCTCCTGATAAATAAAAAGCATCAAGATATTGGTTTTCTTTATCCTTTAAAGGACCAAAATAAGCGCCAAGTTCATCAAAGAAACTCATTCCAGATGCTTCATAAGAATCATTATCATAAAAATAATACTCTACATCCACATAATAAGCTGGTTGTTCTAAATGAATATAATTGACTAAATGAATTGTAGATTCTGATTTGGCTAAAAGTTCTAATACCTCTTCCCCATTTGTTGGCAATTCTGGTGTTTGTACATCTCCACCACTACTTCCACTATCTGAAGGACTAGAAGGATTTGAAGGAGTAGATGGAGTTGAAGGATTCGACGGGGTTGAAGGAGTCGAAGGATTTGTTGGTGTTGTTGTTGTAGATTGTCCATTCGATGAAGAATTGTCAGTCGTATTACATCCTGCCAAAGTTAGCAAGGCCACAACTGGTAAAACAGCTAAAACATGCTTAATTTTCATAATTTCATTCCCTTTCTAAAATTTTAGCGTAATTATACCATACAATTGTTCTTAAATCTACTCTTTTTTTTATTTCGTGACAAATTGTGAAAACAAAATAAAAACCACTAGTAAACTAGTGGTCATTTTTATCTTCCAGAGCCACCTTTTCGGCGAGCCATTTCCGATTTTAATTTTTTACGAATTCCAGGTTTTAAATAGAATTCTCTTTTCCGTGCTTCAGCAAGAGTTCCTGCTTTAGAAACTTGTCTTTTAAAACGACGAAGAGCATCATCAAGTGATTCGTTTTCACGAACAACTGTTTTTGGCATTCAACTACCCTCCTTCTGAAGCAAATTGCTTTTCCTCTTATGATTATAAGATTTTTTTTTATAAAAAGCAACAAAAAAATAGAACTTTCCTAAAATATCTTTTTAGTGAATTGGATTCTTTTAAAAAACATTTTTAATACTTATAAATTTAAAATAATTACGCATACTATTTTTGAGGTGACAGGATGAAAGATACGGGCATTGTACGAAGAATTGATGAATTGGGACGAATTGTCATTCCCAAAGAAATCAGAAAGAATTTACGAATTAACACAGGTGATAATGTGGAAATTTATATGGATGAAAATAATAAAATTGTTTTAAAAAAATATTCCACTCTTTTTGGCATGGAAGAAGAATTGTTTAATATTGCAAAAGTTATTAATGAAACAAGCAGTGCCACGATCATCATCACAGATATTGACAAAATCATTGTCAGTTATGGTAAAGGAAGCGAACTCTACATCGATCAATACATTGATAAATCATTAATTGAAAATCATCCGATTCAATCTGTGATAAAAAAAAGGAATGTATGCATCGTGACAGGACAAGTTGAACCTCGATTAACTTATATTTTTCCTTTATATAGTAAAGATTTGTTGCATGGATTTTTAATTTTAATTGAAAACGAACGTTCTTTACAAAATTGTGAAAATGAAATTGCCCTTTATTTTAAAAAATTTATTTTAAAGCAACTAGATAATTAACTGATAAATTTGTATAATTAATTTAGGTGATAAAGAATGCGTTTAGATAAATTTTTAAAAGTTTGCCGAATTATCAAAAGAAGAACCATTAGTAAAGAAATTATATTATTTGGTCAAGTCTTCGTAAATGAAAAAAAAGCTAAACCTTCTACTCTTATCAAAGTAAATGATATTATCACTTTACATCTAGGTTCTAAAAAAATAACCTTTCAAGTGCTTCATCTCAATGCCTTAAAGAATAAAAAAGAAGAAGAACCGATGTATCAAATCTTAAAAGAAGAAGTCATATCAACTGCCTCTTAATCATATAAAGAATTAGGAGGTTTTTTTATGGAAGAACAATTCTCTACCCCAATCAATCAAAATCATGCGATAACCCTTAAAGATCGCAACACATTAGACATGACAGGAGTTAAAACAATTCAAAGTTTTGATAGTCAAGAATTTTTAATATCTTCTCCTTATGGAACAATCCATATAAAAGGGAAAAATCTAACAATTGCAAAAATGGATACCGATAATGGCATTTTGCAAATTAAAGGACAAATAGATCAAATCAATTACATTGGAGATAAAAAATCCGATAACCAAGTCGTAAAAGATAAAAAAGAAAATATTTTTACAAAAATTTTTAAATGAATCTAGGACAACAATTCCAAATCATTATTTTTTCTTTTTTATTTGGAATTCTATTTTTAGCCAGTTATGATTTATTTAATCGGATTTTTTATAGAATAAAAGGTAAATTTGTCCGGTTTGTATTAGAATTAATATTATTTAGTCTTTTAAGCAGTCTATATTTTATTATCCTTTTTTTAATCAATGATGCCGTTTTAACCATTTATTTACCTTTATTAATCATTTTAGGAGCATTATTTTATATTAAATTTTTATCATTTCCGTTGCTACGATTTTATGAGATGATTATTCAATGGGTGAAAAAAAAGATATCTCCTTATCAACAAAAATGGAAAAATAATTGGAAGAAATGGAAAGAAAAGTTCTTAAAATTAAAACAGCAACTGATAAAAAAGTTAAAATCAAAAAAATCTTTTTCAAGAAAAAAAGAGATGGAATAAAAAAAAGAAAATACATCAACAAAAACATAAAAAAAATAACTTTTTATGTTTTTTCGACATTTTTTTCAAAATTACTATTCTATACTAATTAAGGGTGAGTAATATGAGTCCTGAATTAGTCAATGAAAAAGAACATAAAATAAAACATGTATTAATCTATTTGTTTAAAATTTTTGCTGTTATTCTTTGTGGTTTTTTGAGTAGTTTTTTTGAATTTAAAGATTTAAATATCTTATTAACTATTCCTTTATTTTCATTTTGTTTTTTTACTGGAATAGACTTTTTTCTATACGGCATTTTAGGAATTACAATTGGAAATATAATAAACTATAATGCCCATACTTTTTATATTGCTATTGCAATATGTATTTATTTTCTTTTTTATTTACTTTTTAGAATTGTAAAAATCAAAAGTATTCTTAATCATACCTTTAGTGCAACAAGTGCAATTTTTTTAACTTATCTAACTTATCAAATTTTGTCCCACTCTTTATCTTTATTTAATTTAGCTTTGGTTTTAACTTTGGCAATGATTTTAAATGTCTTATTTTCTTTTATTATTCACACTTTTCCTTTGCGAACGATTGTGTTTCAAAATGAAAATGCTTTTATCATCAGTGTTTTTTTATTAACTATTTATATGACATTAATACCGATAGAAATGGTTTCAATCACCATTCTTCGTCTTATTCTTTTAATTAGCGCTATTAAAATTAGTTTAAAATCCGTTTTAGCTTTATCTGCTTCGTTTTATCTAGTTATGGATTTTATCCAACCCGTTTATATAGAAGAACTGTTTTTAATGATTCTTCCAGCTCTCATTGTCGCCTTCATGAAAGAAAGAAAAAAATGGTACTCTATTATTTTATATGCAACAGTCTCCATTTTATTTATCTTTTTATTGAATCACACAACTTTAAAATATGAATTAATTGAAACAGGTTGCACTCTTGTGCTATTAGCATTATTACCTCAAACGATATTACAACCTATTTTACAAGAAGATTACTTTTATGAAATGTATTTAAAAAACAAACAAGAGATTGCTACAAAATTAACGGAATTTTCTAATATGTTTGAAACCTTATCCAATCAATTTTTAAAGTCTAAAAGAAGTCGTATTTTGCAACAAGCAAATATTGAAGTGTTTGATAAATTATGTGCAAATTGTTTTAAGAATCAATATTGCCACCAAAATGGTAATCACCTTTTAATTAATTATGTTAAAGATGGCATTTTAAATCAACTCAATGAAAACAAAATCAATTATATTAAACAAAATTGTTTAAAAGCAGATGCTTACTTAAAACTCATCGATAACTTTATGCATAGTTATTTATTAAAGAAATTTGAAAATGATGAAATCTGTGTTTTAAAAGATGTCGTCTCTCATCAATTTTTAGGATTTAGTAAAATATTAAAAAGTTATAAAGAAAATTTTTTAGAAGATAAATTAATTGTTTCCAATGCTTTTTATAAAAATATTAAAGGATATTTAGAAGATTCGCATTATGATGTCTTATATGTCAATAACTTTACTACTTTAGAATATTATCAATTTGATATTGCTATAGCCAATTGCAAAACAGAACATATTAAAAATAAAATCCTTCCCATTATCAATTCTTTATTAAAATGTCAAATGGAAATAATAGATATTCATCTACACAATTTAATCAGTAATTATGTCGTTTTATCTATTAAAGAAACAAAAAAACAAGCACTAGATTTCTATTATCGGCAAAATAGCAAAGAATCTATACAATGTGGAGACTCCATTTTACAGACTCGATATTTGAATAAATTTTATTTAGCTATCAGCGATGGAATGGGAAATGGAATTGAGGCAAAAGAAGAAAGTACTTTTACCATTGAAGCATTGTTTAGTACCATAAAAACGGGAATGCAAATCACAGAAGGAATCGCAATTACGAATTCATTATTAAAATTAAAAAATCAATATGACACCTATACAACTATTGATTTGGTTGAAATAGACCAAACTAATTTGATAGCCAAATTTTACAAAGCAGGTGCGTTTTTATCTCTTATCATTAGAAATAATGAAGTACTGGTCATTGAAAATTATGCTTTACCTATTGGAATTATTGATGATGTGCAAATTTATCCTTACATTATCCAACTACAAAAAAATGATATCATCTTATTAATGAGTGATGGAGTTATCGACGAATACAATGATGAAATAAAAGAAATTCTACTTTCTTGTCAAGAAAAAAAAGCTTCACTTTTAAATCGAGAATTATATGAAAAATTTTTAGAAATAAAACAAATCAAAGATGATGCTACTTTTGCAACGATTATTGTTCAATAAAAAACAAGTGTCTTAACGCACACTTGTTTTTTCTTTTTTTTGTAAGACACTATGACAACTACGACATCTTGCCTCGTAACATTCTTTTGCACCTACCAAGATAATTGGATCATCATAGCAAGCTGGTTTTCCATTGATTAAACGCTGTGTTCTAGTCGCTGGAGCACCACAACAATTACATACTGCGCTTAATTTTGTCACAAATTCCGCTTTTGCCATTAAAGATGCTACTACAGAAAAAGGTTCTCCTCTAAAATCTGTATCCAATCCTGCAACAATAACTCTTTTTTTGGCATTTGCCAATCGTTCACAGATTTCTACAATTTCTTCATTGAAAAATTGAACTTCATCAATCACTACTACATCGACATTAGGATTATCAATTACCTCGATGATAGGGGATAAATCATTTTGTAAAACATAACATTGATAATGATTACCAGCATGAGAGGCAATTTCATCTTTTCGATAACGATTGTCTAAACTAGGTTTAAAGACAAAGATCTTTTGCTTAGCATATTCTAAAACCCGAATTCTTTTAATTAACTCTTCTGTCTTTCCAGCAAACATACATCCAGTAATCACTTCAATCCAACCCAATTGATATTGTTTATACATCTTCTTGTTCCTCCTGTTCTATGATTTTTTCATAAACATGATAATAATCAGCAATTTTTTCCGATATGAAAGGAAATTCCCTTCTAAGAATTTTTTGTCTTACAGATTTAAATTTATATTTGATAATTCGATCTAATGAATCAGAATAATTGAACATTTTTTTATGTTTTTTGTATTCAAATTCATCTAAAACTTTTATTTTATAATCAGGAGAAACTTTAAAATCTAAATCATAATCAATATATTTAATCACGCCATCAACATATAAAGCCGGAGAAGCCAAATTGACATAATAAAAAAGCCCCTCATTTCGAATCATGCAGACGACGTTGAACCAATCGTTTTTAAAAAAAATGGTAATAGCTGGTTCATTTGCACGCCATTTTCTCCCATCCGCTTCAATAACTAAGGAATGTGTGCTTCCAACTACAATGTATTCATCGTTATCCTCGATTAAATACGTTTGATACCACGTACGATGAACTTTCCCATTATGTTTAAAAGATACGATTACAATTTCTTTTTTTTCCATACATTTATTTCCTTACAATGGTTTATTATATCATCATTTTTTTTCTTTTCAAAGATTATTCCATATAATGTTAAAAAAAATTATAGGAACAAAAAAAGAAATCTAAAAGATTTCTTTTAAAACTTTAATCGCGGTTTAATAAATAGATTCGAACAATATACATGAAGATATTAATAAAGTCTAAATATAAATGAAAGGCTCCATAAATTGCTACACCTGAAGGATTATCGGAATTATCCATTGTATCTTTAATCCAACGAACATCAAATGCGGTTAATCCTCCAAATACAAGTAAACCTATAATGGAAACTGCTAATAATAAAGTATTGCTCCACCAAAAGATTACACTGATAAGAGACATAATTAATAAAGAAATTAATCCTATTAAAAAGAATTTTGAAGACTTACGTAAAGAATCTTTAAAAATAAAGGAAAACACACACATGAGAGCAAAAAATCCAGCAGTGATTCCGAAAATAGCAAATAATTCAGATGAATTTAACATATAAAATAAAATTCCAAACGTTAATCCATTGAGTGCTGCATAGATAAAATATAAACCAATTGCTAAAGATTTATTAAGTTTCATGAGTGCAGCTTTTCCTAAGCTTAATGCAATTACAATTTGCACAATGCTAGAAATAATAAGCGCTGGCCAAGACCATGCAATAGCTGTTAGCAAAGGACTAGCACTAACTAACCAAGCAACTGCTCCCGTTACGATAATACCAAAAAACATCCATAGAAAAACATAACCGAAAGCATAAGTAGATTTTGTCACAGTAGACGATCTAGTTTCATAATTTTCATAGTTTTCGTAATTTTCGTTCATCATTAAACCCTCCTTCGAGTTTTTCAGTTTAGTATATTATAACACAAATGCAAAAGATGTAAAGATATTTTAATAAAAATATAAAATATTTTTATTAACAAATACCTTCAATTGCACATTGATATAATTTATTCCCTATATATTGGTGTCCCGCCTCATTTATAGTATATGTGGATTCTTCAAAATAATTAGTAGAGCTTAAAAGAGAGATATCTAAATAAGTGACTTCACTATCTATACAAAGCGTCTTTAATTCTTCATTAAATTGATTGAAAATTTGTTGCAATTCAGAGGCATTTTGAAAAGGAATATCGTAATAAGGGAAATAAGAACTAAGAACCATAATTTTACAATATTCATTATGACTTTTTAATTCTTCAACAATATGATAAATATTCATGATGGTAATATCCATCTGTCTTTGCAGTAAATCTAAGTCATATGTCACTTCTTTTGTTTCAGAATTTAATTTGATTTTATCGATAAAATCTATGTTCCCAACATAAACTGAAATGTAATTTGATTTTTTAATGACATCTTGTATTGGAATCATTTTTCCATTTATTTTTTTAGAAACATTTTCTTGTAACATTTTTAAAAATATTCTGCTTTCAACTTGCGAGGTAAAGGTAGAATTAGAAGTTTTAATTTTTTCTTCATCTACTTGACTCATAAAAACTTCTTCATATTCGTTATTTCCTATTTTTTCACCAAACACCATATAATTATCGAGTTGAACGGAAGTTTTTTTAGCAATCATAAAAATTAAAACGATTATACAAGCTAAGCATAAAACACTTAATGAATGCATGACTCTTTTTTTTACCATTTTTTATTCCTCTCTTTCAATTTTTGCTCCAACTTTTTGTAAACATTCCACAATATTTTGATACCCTCTTTCAATATATTGGGTTTGCTCTAAAACTGATACGTTATCTGCCATTAAACATGCGAGTAACATTCCCGCTCCTCCTCTTAAATCTTTACATTCAACAGACGTAGCAAGTAGTTCTTCACTTTTTGAAATAAACATGCAGTTATCGACAATTTTGACATTTGCATTCATTTTTTTTAATTGTTCAATATGCGAAGAGCGTTTATGATATATGGTATCAATAATACAACTTTCTCCTTCTGCTTTTAATAATAATGGGCAAATAATTTGTTGCAAATCTGTTGGAAAAGAAGGGAAAGGACCAGTTACGACTCGTACAGGGCGCAAAGGATAACTATCATAAATTGTAATTTCATTATCGCGAATATCCATTTTAATTCCCATTTCTACAAAAATGGAAATTAAAGAGCGTACTTGACGGGGAATAATATTTGCTATACATAATTTTTTTGCCATTGCAGCGCCATAAATCAAATACGTTCCTGCTTCAATGCGATCAGGCATGATGGTATATGTACAACCATGTAATGATTCACTATGATGAATAATAATCGTTTTAGTTCCTTCTCCATCTATTTTTGCTCCCATACATTTTAAAAATTGGACAAAATCGATAATCTCTGGTTCTGTAGCGACATTTCGTAAAATTGTTGTTCCTTTTGCTTGAATGGCTGCTAAAATTAAATTAATGGTGGCTCCTACTGAAGGAAAGGTTAACTTTATTTGATTTCCTTTTAAAAGTTTCGTTTGCAAATGTACTTCTTTTTCTTTTTCGACAAGTGTAACATTCATTTTTTCAAAACCATTCAAATGAATATCAATAGGTCTTTCACCAATATTGCATCCACCAGGTTTATATATTTCTACCTTTTGAAATAAGGATAAAAAGGCTCCCATAAAATAATAAGAAGCTCTCAATTTTTTTATCGCATCAATTCTTAAATCTTTGTATTTTATATTAGATGAATCAATCGTCAAAGTATATCCATCATACTCTACTAAACAATTTATATATTTTAAAATATCTATTAAATCACGAACATCAGAAATATTAGGCGTATTGTGAAGAATAACTTGATTTTTCGATAAAATTGCTCCAACCAAAATTGCCAAAGCTGCATTTTTAGAACCATTGACAAAAATTTTTCCTTCTAGTTTTTGATTTCCCTCTATTTTATATTTCATTTTATATCGCCTCATTGAAACATATGTAAAAAAATCTAAAAAAATTATTGTTTTTTGATAACCTAAAAATTTAATATTGTTTTTAGATAATTTATGCTATAATAAATTTAAATTGAAAAAGGGGGAGAGGAGAATATTAATGATACTACCCAAAAAGTTGTTATGTTGTCTTTTGTCCGTTGGTTTATTATGTTCGTGTAATCAAACTCCAAAAAAATCAGAAAGCGAGAGTATAAGTGTGTTAGATACTGTTAAAGATTATGTAAATTTACCTGAATTTAGATTTAGTTCCATTTTAGATGTTGTTCAAGATGAAGCTAGAATTGGCTATAAAATGAAAGTTCCTTATTCGGACACTTATCATATTACTTTTACAGAAAATGTAAAAAAATATACAATTTATGATAATGTTGGAAATTTAATTTGTGAATCCACACAAACTTTTACAACACCTGAATTAGAAAAAAATGAAATCATTTATGTTGTAATTGAAGGAAACAATTTAAACAAAACAATTCAAACAGATGTATATGCAACCAATCATTTATCTGTTTTACCTTATGATTCTGTATTTGAAACCGATCCTTCAAAATTAAGTGTATATGGGAATGAAAATACAAGTCCCTTAAAACCTGCAGAAATTAGTTATAAAAAACGAGAAGGAGGTACTTATATTAATTCAAATAATCCAGAAAAACTATCAACTGATGATTTAAACAAAGCGTTATGTCGTAATGAACTTGAAGGAGAAGTTTTCTTCACTTTTGAACACAACAATATGGCTACTCCATTCTACTATGGATATCAAGTTAAAAACAATACAAATAACAATTTGTACATAACAATTCAAAATATTGGCGTTCAATATGATGGACCTGGTTCTTGGCTCGGTGAAGATGAATGGATTAAATTTTATAACACTGAATTTGAATTTGATTCTTCAAACTGGAATGAAGAACAACAAGCAAATTTTGAATCTTGGTATAATTTTGCAGGAAATTATAAATCCAATAATCATCAACCTATCACCATTGTTTTACCGCCAAATGAACAAATTTATGTCATGGGTGGAACAACTTCAGATAGTTATTTAAACTTCAATTCTTTCAATACAGCAAATAAAAAAGTGTCTGGTGGATGTAGTAATGCGGCTGTGTTATTCCATGTAAATGGTGGAAAAGCTGATGGCGCTTTCTATATTTATGATGACCCTGCAAAAATAGTTAATAATACTACACATCAAGGGTATGTAGTTGAACGAAATGGTGTAAATTATGGAAGTCAATATATTGGTTATGATACTTGTAATGGGGTTGTTGAAAATGAAGCCGTTTGGACATTCAACGATGTTACTCAACCTCAAAGATTGCCAGTGACTTTTACTAATTATTATGCTGATAATGTTTCTTCTACTGGAACACCTTATGGCAAAATTAATAGTACTGCTCACAAGCAAAGTCTATCTTATTGGGGAACTCACCTCAATCCACAAAATAATTCGGCTGTAGTTGGAACCGATATGACAAGATATATTACGATTGATAGTGTTACAAAACAAGAAATTGTCATTGATTCCGATCATTATGATGGACGTGGTGCATTAGCAAACATCGGAAACTGGATGATTGATTATCAAGATCGTTTTACATTTGTCAATCAAGGAACTGTTGATCGTACTATCACTTTAGCCTTAACGGATAATGGTTCTTGCGCAGTAATGCTTCGCGATGCTCAAGGCAATATTTTAGATAAAAAATACACTTTAACAAGAGTGGAAACCTTCCCTTATAATTTAAGAGGAACAGTTGAAAATCATTCTTATTTATATTCTTTAACGGTTCCTGCACATAGTGTCATTCAAGTGACTTTAGAGTACAACTTACTTGCAAATTCTAGTGGATTTGTAAAACATACTGTTTATTTAGATTAATTAAAAAAATCACGATAAATTCGTGATTTTTTATTTTCTTTTATCTTTTTCCATGGTAGCATAAATCATTTCAATTTTATTTTTATAACGCTTTTTGAAAAACATATAATTTTTTAAAAGGGAATTATCTGGTTGTAATTTTTGTTGTATATATTGAAAAAATAAAGTTTCAACTCTAAAAAACGATTCATAAGTAATGCATAAGGTGGAATGATAAAGATAGTTTTTATTAGCATAAACCAAAAGAGGTGTAGAATGGGTCACATCACTTGCAATCTCATACCATTTACGATAACTGGTTAATTGAGCCAATTTTTGTAAACCACCTAAAAAATTGAACTTTACTTCTTCTTCATTAATAGATTTTGCTGCCCAATGAAGCCAA
>UMAM01036918.1_pt1 | contig 54929 bp, 49 predicted proteins | sample 1963711 | NCBI WGS metagenome assembly UMAM01 (sample SAMEA4835916, study PRJEB28245) | human gut metagenome | biome: gut microbiome; material: fecal sample | place: Denmark | collected 2008
TGATTCCTTCTTTTACTTTAAAAATTTGAATTGGGAAAATCGGTGTTTCTCCATCTCCTAAGCCAGCTTCTGTCGCATCTAAAAGACAGTCCATAACCATTCTTCCTTCTTCACTAGTATCTGTTCCATAATTGATTGAACTAAATGGAACTTGGGCTCCAGCACGAGAATGCATCGTATTTAAATTACAAAGTAATGCTTCCATTGCTTGATAAGTGGTTCGTCTAGTTTCTTTATAACTAGATTGAACGGTTTCTTTCATGATTTTTTCAAGTATTGCATCATCTAAAGCAAATTTTTCTTGAACTTTTTTAGCGACCAATTCATCAATATCGCTGCGAACCATGGCAATTTTAAGTTGATTTTCATTTTCTACTTCTTCAATTAATTTTTTAACTTCTTCTGCACAATCTGTTCCTTTTACAAATTCTAAAAGTTTTGCCAAATTTGCAATGTATAATTTCCGATAAGTTTTACGAACTCCCAAAGCCATAGAATAATCAAAATTAGGAATACTTTGTCCACCATGTTGATCATTTTGGTTGGCTTGAATGGCAATACAAGCAAGAGCACTATAACTGCGAATGTCATTTGGTTCTCTTAAAAATCCATTGCCAGTAGAAAATCCACCTTTAAACAATTTAATCAAATCAATTTGGCAACAAGTCATCGTCAAAGAATAGAAGTCCAAATCATGAATGTGAATTTCTCCGTCTTGATGTGCTTTAGAAAAACGTGGTTCTACTAAATAGTTCAAATAAAAACTTTTTGCAGATTCACTACCATATTTTAACATGGTTCCCATTGCGGTATCCCCATTAATATTGGCATTTTCTCTTTTTGCATCATTATCTTTAGAAGATTTAAAAGTAATTTCTTTTAATGTTTGCATTAAACGAGAATTCGTTTCACGAATACGCGTTCTTTCTGCCCGATATAAAATATAAGCTTTTGCAATTTCGCTACAACCTTGGCTAATTAAAGTTTTTTCAATAATATCTTGTACTTCTTCAACTGTAGGAATTTTCTTTTTATATTCCTTATTAATTTCTTTTAAAGCTCCATCATAGACTTTTTGAATTAAATCTTTGTCATGAACTTGACATGCTTCAGCTGCTTTAAAAATTGCATTGTAAATTTTTTCTGGATTGAAAATTACTTTTCTTCCATCACGTTTTTGTATTTTTTGTACCATTTTGTGCTCCCCCTTTATTACTTTTTCGTGTATAAAAAAACAACTCTCTCTTACTTGGATATCAGTTAGTTTTATTATCAAGTATCCTAATTATAAAAAAGCACTTTTATTTTTTCAACATGGAATTCTAACGCTTTTTTTAGTTTTCTTTTCTTTTGTTTTTCTAATATTTTAAAAAAGCAAAAAAAGGGCTTTTTTTTGACTTTTATTTCATTTTTTATTTTTATTGATTGAACTATGTTCGTTCTTTTTTTCACGAATAATTTTTTTGTCGAAAAAAGGCTGTTGGCCTATATCAAAAAGAGGGGAAAAGAATACGATACAAATGAAGGAGTGAAAACAAAAAAATATGAATAACCAAAAAGAAATGATGGATTCTTCAAATCAACAAATGTTTTATGATGCCAATGAAGGCTTTATTAAAGGAAATATAGAAAAATCCATTTATGACCCCTACAAAAATTACGTTCCTGTGGAACCCAAAGTAAACAATGAACGAGAAGCCCTTTTACTTTTTATTCAAAAAAGTGGCTTTGCAGCTCATGATTTAGGACTTTATTTAGATACTCATCCTAACGCAAAAGCAGCATTAGAATTGCGCAACTTTTATTTAAAAGAATATAAAAATGCTGTTGATCGTTATCAAAAACAATTCGGAGCTTTATTTATGAGCGATGAATACTTAACTGAAACGCCATTTCAATGGATTCAATCGCCATGGCCTTGGGAGGGAAAATAAACATGTGGAAATACAATAAATATTTACAATATCCAATTAATATTAAAAAGAAAGATTTAAAAATGGCAAAGTATTTAATCACTCAATATGGAGGTCCTTATGGTGAATTAGGAGCGGCTTTACGATATTTAAATCAACGTTATACAATGCCAGATGACTTAGGAAAAGCAACTTTAACAGATATCGCAACTGAAGAATTTGGTCATGTCGAAATGATTTCAACCATGATTTATCAATTAATGAAAGGAGCAACCATCGAAGAATTAGAAAAAGCAGGATTGGGCAAAAATTATGCACAACATGGAATGGGATTATTCCCAAGTGATGTATTCGGAGTTCCTTTTTCTACCGCAGGATTTGGAGCAACAGGCGATCCTTTAGCAGATATTGCTGATGATATGGCTGCTGAACAAAAAGCAAGAGTAACTTACGAACATTTAATCAATTTAACAGACGATCCCGATGTCATTCAACCTCTTTTGTTTTTAAGACAACGAGAAGTTGTTCATTATCAACGATTTAAAGATTTGTATGATCGGTATGCAAAAATGTTAGATAAAAAAGTTTAAAATAAAATGGAAGAATAAAAAATTATTCTTCTTTTTTTTACAAAAAATTGATAAGAGTAATGGAAAGACCATAGAAAAATTTGCAATTTTTTTGATATTTTGTATAATAAGTAAAGTTAGGAGAGGAAAATATGAAACTAAAAAAATTGTTAATTACTTGCATTAGCATTGTAGCCATTATTTTAGGACTAATTACGATAGCTCCATCAACTATGTCTTTTGATGATTCTGGTTATAATGCCAAAAATGCATTAGAACATTTACAAATTATTGCTGACAAACCTCATTCCGTTACGGATTATGATGCTCATGAAGAGGTTCGTCAATATTTATTAAAAGTTACAAAAGAATATGTTGGAGAAGAAAACGTTGAAGAAAGAAATTACTTGACAAAAAGCAATCAAAATCCAACACCAACAGATGGGATTACTTATGTTGAAACTTCTTTATTAGAAGAAAATGAGGTTGATGCTCCATACGATATTCGAAACATCCTTGCTACCATTCCTGGTAAAACAGAAATTGGCATTTTGCTTGTTGCCCATTATGACTCTAGAGGTAATATTGTACGTTATGGAGAACTTGCAAAATCAAATGGTGCTGGAGATGATGGATATGGTGTGGTTTCTTTATTAGAATTTATGCGTTATTTTTCACAAAGAAAAGAAACGCTTCAAAATAGTCTCTACTTTTTATTTGCAGATGCTGAAGAAACGAATATGATGGGTTCTTTTTTAGAAGCAAGAAATGAAACATTAATGAATAAAGTCAACTTTGTCATCAACGTAGAATCTCGAGGAATGAATGGCGGAGTTTATATGTTTGAAACTTCTAAAAATAATCACAAAGTCATTGAACTTTATAAAAAAGCAAAAGAACCACTTACTTATTCTATTGCTCCTGCTGTTTATTCGGTCATGACTAATTACACGGATTTTACTAGTTTTTTAGATGTTGGAAAAACAGGTCTTAATTTTTCTACTTTAAATGATATTAATGATTATCACGTTCCTTCTGATTCTTATATGAATGTCAATACTGCTACTTTACAACATTATGGCAATCAAATTCTTCCAATTATTGAAGAATATGTTAGCAATGCTAAATACGGAGAAATGGATTATTTTGAAAGCAGTTATGATGATGTTTTCTTTAATTTTGTTCCAGGAGTATTTATCTCTTATAGTTCCATTTTTGCAATCATCGTGGCTGTACTTTGTTTAATTGCACTCATCATAATGATTGTCTTTAAAAAACTAAAAAAAGAAATATCTTTAAAGAAAATGGGAAAAAGTGCGTTAATTATTGGCGCTGGTTTAATTCTTTCTTTAGTGTTTGGTTTAGTCATTTCCCTACTTGTTGCTCGTCTAGGTGGATATCCTTGGAGTATTACAAATGTTAGAAGTCGCCAAAGTAATTTAATTTTAGCTTTGACCATGATTGCACTTTTAGTCTTCGGATATTGGTTCTTTAAAAAATATATTAAACCAGAAGAAAAAGAAACGTTCTTAGTCAGTGCTGTTCTTATTCAAAGTGTTTTAAATGTCTTATCTGCAATCTTCTTATCAGGCGCTTCTTTCTTGTTTGCTTTACCTACTTTCTTTGGTTTAATTTATCTCATTTTCAAATGGTATACAAAATCTATATTGAGTTACCGTATCACCTTTTATATCACTTTATTTAGTTTAATCAGTTTATTTTTCCCGTTAATTACCTCTTTGCTTTTTGCAATGAGCATAGGGGGGCTTCCTGCATTAGTTGTACTTGTATATTTCCCTTATACAGTATTATTACCAATGATGAATCAAGAATTAACAAAAATAGAACCTTTAAACGTAGCAAATGCGCAATAACAAAAAAATCTCTGATATTCTCAGAGATTTTTTTATTCAAATCAATTAAGCATGTGCTGAAGGTCTTTTTTTTGGCTTTTCTGTTAAAAGTGGATTGGAAAGCGGATCTTTTTTCGTCTTTCCTTTTTTTGTCTGTTTTAAACTATTTTTTAAGGCTTCCATTAAATCCACAATTGGGACTTGTTGTTTTTCTTTGACAGCCACAATTTTTTTGCCGGCGATTTTAGTTTCTATGGCTTTTTTTATTTTTTGATGGTATTCATCTTTATATTGTTTTGGTTTAAAAGGAGCACTCATTTCAGAGATTAAGGTCTTTGCTAATTTTAACTCTGATTGCGTGATTTTTTCAACAATTTCTTTATTGGGATTAGCTTTAATTTCATCTTCAAAAAATAAAGTATTTAAAATCATTTGATGGTTTTTAGCACGAATAATAATTAAGTTTTCTTTTGTACCTATCACTGATTTTGCAAGTCCTGCTTTATTTTCTTGTTCCATTGCTTCTAATAAAAGCAAATATGCTTTTTCAGCTCCTGTAGGAACCACATAATATGCTTTTTGAAAGTATATTGGATCAATTTCTTCTAATTGGACAAATTGTTCAATTACAATACTTTTTTCTTTTATAGTTTTTATTTTTTCAAAGTCTTCCTCTTCAAATAAAACATACTTCCCTTTTTCATATTCATATCCTTTGATAATATCTTCATTTTTGACTTCTTTGTCTTTGCAATCCACACATGTCTTTTTATATTTGACTCTTGATTTTGTTTTTTTATCGAGTAAATGGAAGGAAACATTGTGTTCTTGAACAGAAGCATGTAAAGTAATCGGGATATAGACAAAACCAAAACTAATACTTCCTTTATAACTATAAGCCATCTCATCACTCCTTGAAATTATTTTCTGTTTCTTTTTATTTTCTATGCATCAAATGCTATTAATTGCCTAATATAAAAAAATTATTGCTATTAAAAAAATCATCACCTTTATAAAGTGATGATTGTATTAAATTTAAAAATCAACTCCACCAATTCCATTAATCACACGAACAAAACCGCGACTTTCATCTTTCATTAAAAGAATATCCGAATTAGTATAGGAATTAGGATCAATTACTTTTCGATACAAATCGCTTTTTTGACCAGAATAAGCATAATTATATCCAGCATTTTCAAGTCCCTGTACAAGCGCTTGATATACCGCTTCAACATCACTAGAATAAATAAACAATTCGGCATCTAAATAATATCCATATTCAACAAAAGCATACGTTCCACTCGGCTTTAAATATTCAATTTTAGCATCTTCAGGTAAAGATACTTGGAAAACTGCATCAGGGGATATTGAACAAATTTCTTCCATAAATGCATCTAAATTCGGTTCATAATAAGTAGATAGAGGTTCGGTTTTTTGATAGATTAACACTTCTACACGATAAGAATAAAGGTTATGTCCGGCATAAGTATAATCAGTAGTTGGGTACATCGCTATATCAACAAATAATTTTTCTTCACTATTTTCTATATTTTTATATAAAACATAGTGATTGCTACCCCGAGTTGTATATGTATAAAGAGAATTATCTTCATTTCGATAATAAGAATATCCTTTTTCTCGATATGCTGCCGTTAAATCTAACAATCCTTCATAATCTAAATCGATTGTAAAACAATGTAAAGGATTTTCTTTATCAAAATCATGTCCAGCATAATTTAATAATTCAAAATGATTATAATCTGCTTCATACGAATTGGCTAATTTTACAAAATCTTCTGCTGGAAAAAAGTCTCCTATTTCCTGATTGACTACTTCAAAAATGGTCTCTTTATATAAAAGTTCTCCTTTATACACCCACAATGAAACAGATTTATTTTCATAATCCATCATAGCTGTAGAAACGACCATATCCACAATATAATCTTGTTTTTTATAAATCGTATGTCTTCCACTATAGGCATCCTTTATTTCATCATGCAAAACAAAATTTTCATTTTCTAAATCAGCAATAAATTTCTCTACATTCTCTAAAGAAACAGAAGAGATAAAAAGATAAACCCCTACTGTATTTTGACTTGTCATTCCATATTGTTGTTCTAAAAACATTCCTGTAGAACCACCAAATCGATAACTTGTATAAGAAGTGGTTTCAATCATAGGGAAATCATTGTACCCTGTTACCGATGCCACTTTTTCTACAAAGTTCATTCGTTTCGTAATAATTGTCGTTTCAATGACATTTAAAATTACATGAGAGACAAAATCCATATCAAATGAAAGTAAAACATTTTGAATGGATATTTCAATTTCTGGATTAGCAGCGTTTTGATAAATTCCATATTCATTTAAAGTTTGCAAATAAGCGTCTCTTTTTTGACTATCCATTTCTTTAGGCAAAACCAATTTCATTCTCAAAGGATCATTATCTGCCACAAATTGAGGACAAATCAAAATGATTTCTGTATCTTGATTTTCTATATTTTCTTTAGGAATAGATTCTATATAGGCAAACGTCGAATAAAGTGAATCACTAAAATAGGAGGTTAATGAAAAGAAACTAGCGGCATATATTCCTCCACCATAAGAATCGACTAATGTTTCTTCATCATAAGCGGGAGGATAAGTTGACTGATTCCCTGTTTGTTTAAAAGAAGCGTTAGATAAATATGTTGAATATTCATCTAATTGGATACATCCTTGTACTTCAATGATATCATTAATTGCGGGTAAATGGGTTTTATCAGCAAGTTGTACTTTTAAGCCAACACTTCCATATAAAGGATTTGAATTTGCAATATAAACATTATTTTCAGCATCAATAGCAGTTACAGTTCCTTGAATTTTTACTTCTTCATCATCATATACTGCATAATAATTATTGCCGATAAAATAACCCATCTTTAAATCATAGATTTGTAAATCTATAGGTTTTCCTTTTTGTACCCAACGTTGATAAGCAGCATAATCAGATAATTCCATTTGCTTAAATATAATTTCAGTTAATAGATATTCAGAATTTTGTGCGACTTCATAGGGCATTAATTTTTCAATTTTTCCATCTTCACTAATTTTTATTTCAAAATAATTGGCATAACCAAACGTTCCCGCTTGAAAATAAGCTTCTAGTTCGTCTCCAAGTTGTGCCACAGAACAAGACCATAAATTTTCCTCCACTTGTACAAAATCATCACAATAGCGAGCGACGATATCGATTAGTCTCGTATAATAATAATTTTCAATCATAGCGGTCAAGCCTCTTTTACCATGAACATTCAATTCATAATAAAAGTAACCATTTTCATCAGTATTTGTCGTCTTTGTCACCGCATGGAAATATTGAGGATCTTCTTGTAAAATAATATAGCCTTCATTTGCTGGTTCATAAAAATAATAATCATCCAAAACAAATTCAAAATACCATTCATCATCATCTCTTCCACCAAAAGTAACGGCATATTCTGTAGTATTTTGAATAGCTTGCGCTAATGTTGGATATTCTTTTGACAAAGATGAAGAAGAATTAGAAGATTTTGTATCATTTTTACAACCAGTTGCAATCGATAATACAAATAAAGAGAGCATAAAGAAAGGTAGAGTTGTTTTTTTCATCTTTTAATTTCCTCCTTTATAGGTAATTGTTAAAGTCGCATATTCTGTAGTTAAATCATCTATCGTTATTTTTAAACCAATTCGATTTTTGTTATTAAATTGACCATTTAACAAATAAACTGATGTATCGGAGTCAAAACAATCTCCTTTATAAAACAAAGAATCATCATCAGCAGTCCAACCTGATTGTAAATAATTGATTGATTTGTTTTCAACAAGGGAAATTTGTTTATATCTTCCTTTTCTAGAAGCGTCCGTATAAGAATCAGAAAGGTTATTACTTGCTCCAATTCGATAATAATCTGTTTCATTTTTTTGACTTGGAATTTCATCAACATAAGAAACAAACTCTAACTGCTCTTCCTTTTGGCTAAGCTTTGCCACACGACTATCGACATGATAGATTTTTATTCCTGGCTTAGTAAAACCTAAAGGTCGATTTTCATAAGGATTTAAAGCATCCAAAGCATTTAGTCCATCTGGCGTATAGTATTCAACAAGCAAATATTCATCCATTACTGCATGATTCCAAGAAACATTGAGCAATAACACTTCATTGGTCCCTTGAAACGGTTTTAAGTGGATTTGGATGGTGGAATGCTTGTTCAAATCATAATAAAGAGGATCACACCAAGAAAGAAGCATTTTAGAATAAGGGTCATGATCAGAAATATTATAATCCATCATGGAATGTCCCCCTAATGCCACATTTTCATTATCACTAGGATAATAATCTCTAAGACCTAATAAATGTCCTGTTTCATGGATGATAGTATGGGTGTCAATATCATAAGATGAATTGGTAAAACTTTCATATCCACACCACATATGGCGTTTCATTTGTGGTCGATTTTCATTGGGCTTGGTGTCAAAAGTAGTCACCCAAGCCCAAAGATTTTTTTGTATATCCATCGGCGAAGAATAAATAAAACACACACTATCAATAAAACCATCTTGATTCGTATCATATTCTTGTAAAAACGCATCACTCACTAAAGAAGATTCCATAAACGTTTGAGCAAATAATCCCGGATAATAACTTAAAGATTGAGCGGCTTCTTCTAAAGTGTATGGAATTTGCACAACATCTGTAACTTCTCCTTCAATTTGTAAACGATTTAAACTCGTTTTTGAATAAAATTCTGTTAAAGAATAATAACATTGTTCATTAGAGGACAAATCTTTTTCAAAAAAGGCCCGCTCTATAATATTTAATTGATTTTTGTCAAAAACTGGTTCATCTTTAAATTGACAAGGAATAACTAATATTTTTTGAGTTCCAATACTATTTAAATTATAATTTTGCTGATATTCATCAGTGTTTGCCAAAACTAAATTAGTATTGGTAATTCCTTTTTCTTGCGTAATAGTTTCTTTACTTTTAGCGCAAGAAACAAGGCTTATTGCAATAAAAGCACATAATACATAATTTTTTTTCATTTTTTTATCCCATAGGAACAAAAGAAATGGATTGAGCAGTTCCAGTGCAATAAATATTCACGGTTAAAGTAGAATAATCTTTTGCTACGATTGCCACTTCATCAAAAGAAATAATCGAATTTTCTGCAGGTGTATAACTGCTTGCAGTAAAGGTAATTTCATAACCATTTTCTACTTCTTCAACGGAATAAAAACATTCAAAACTTTCATAATAATAACTTGTTTCAAAATTCATTGCCATAACATTTACAACACCATTTTTACTAAAACCAAAACTAACAATTGTGCCATCTGGCAATGTTGCTTCCCATGTCGTTGCAATGACAGTTTCAGGAGTTACTTTATCCAAATTATAACTATTGATTCCAACATATAAAACGATGTCATAATTTGGTCCCATTACTAATTCAAAATTTAAAGTATCGCCAGAAACGTGACTAAATTCAATATCATATTTTCCATCTTCTCTTAGAACAACTTGGTAAGTCACTTCTTCTGAAGAATTAAGAGTATTGTCTTTTAAACTAGCTGTTCCTGTCATTCCATCGCCAATTGGTGTAAAAGTAATTAAATAATTAAATTGTGTTCCCATTGATTTATGTCCAAACTCTCCGACTAAAATTTCACTCATTGCAGGACGTTCTACGACTTGAATTATCGCTTGATGAGTTACTTGTGTATTCACTACTGAAGAAAAAGTTAAGGTATAAGTTCCTGTATTTAAAAACACAACTTCAGTCGTATCCATTTCCATTCCAAAATTATTTTGAATGGTTGTTTCTTGCATTTCATAATTGCTAGCTTGTCCTGAAATGGTTACTTGAAATTCTTGAGAAGCTTCATAAGGCAAGATACTAGCTAAGAAATAAATAGATACATCTTTATAAATTGTTAATGATTGTGATAAAACATCAGAATTATATCCATCAACAGATGCCATATAATAAGTAACTGAAATCGTTTTTGGTTGTGCTTCTTTTACATTGAGTGTGAAATTTTTTTCAACATTTGTACTATTAACTTTTACCGTATATGTTCCTGAAGCAGTTGCATTGATTTCTAAAACATTTGAAAAAGAATTGTAATAAATGTTTATATCCGTAGATGTTCCATCGTTTACTAAATAAGAAATCGTGTCGAAAGAAAAACTAGCAGTAGTCGGTAAAATGTTATCAATTGATAATTGAATTGCACTTGCATATCCTACTTCCATTTCAATTACTTGATTTTCTAATATGGCACTTCCTTGATACATTAAATCAAAACTAGTTGCCATTAAACTTTCATAAGGATAAGGATTACTTTTCGTTCTTGTTCCAACTTCTTGTTCAATTTCATAAGTATAAGTACTACTTACTGTCGCATTAGGTAAAAGTTGTACCACACCTAATTCATCATCATAAATAAAATTACTATTATTGTAGGTTTGAGAAACTACTTTTGCCCAACAAAATTCATCCGAATTTCCAATTTTAAATTCTATATCCATTTCATAATAATAATAACTGGTCGGATTGGGAAGATAACCAAATTGATAAAAATAGTTTCCACTTGCATATCCTTCAGCAAAATCTTGGTTGCGATTTTCTGCACCTATTTCATATAATCCAGAAATTAAATCTTCTACGCCAAAAAAGACAACATCATATCCTGCCACATTATCAAAACGATATCCCATAGAATCATACGTTTCATAAGGTTTACTTAATGAGGAATCCGTATTGACTTGAATAGGAATAATTTGTTGATTTGAATCAAATATTAAATAAAATTCTAAAATTTCATTGGCATAGTTTGGTTCTGTAAAGTAAAAAAAGTTTTCTTGCCCATATTCATAGGTGATGTCATAAGAACTAGTAGAATAAGATTGTTCTTCAAAATGAATAGTTCCTGATTTAATGGCATTTTGTTTTGTAATGGCATCTTCAATCGCTTTCTCCACTGTTTTTGAAGGAGTAATATTTCCTCCACTGCTACTACTATTGCTACTACTACCAGTGCTTGAACTATCACTAACAAAAGGGCTAGAAGTAGATGCATTACTGCTAGAATCACTCAAAGAATTCGAATTTGAACTATTTTGAGTTTGATTACAAGCAACTAACAAAAAAACACTAAATACACTTAAAATAATTTTTTTATTCATTTTTTCCCCTCTTTCGTTTTTTTATAAAAGTTATTATAGAAAGAAAAAAATCAAATTTCAATTCTTTTTTTATTTTTTTCTTTTTAGAGTCCAAAAAAAAGAAGCCCATTTTATTGGTCTTCTTTTGCTTTTTCTTCTATTACAAGCGCTGGCTTTTGTTCATTTTCATCTTGTATTTCATGAGTCTTTTTAAAGACTAATTTTACCAATACAGGTCCAATGAGTTCAAAAATAAATATTCCTGCTAAAACTACGGTTTGAATAAATACTCCTTCTTCTTTTGGAAAAGAACTAACACATGCAAGAACCATTCCAATTGCTACTCCACCTTGTGGAAGTAAGGCAAGTCCTAAATAATTTTGAACATTTTTAGGAGCCTTGGAAATTTTAGCACCTAAATAAGCCCCAAAGAATTTTCCAATTGCTCTTCCTAAAATATAAATAATCCCGACAAGGCCTGCTTTAATTAAAACATCTAAATGTAAATCTGCACCAGCAAGCGTAAAAAAGGCAATCATTAAAGGTGGAACAAATTTATCCACTGTTTTTTGTTGTACTTTAAAGGTATCCTTGTTTACAAAATTAGTAAATACGGCTCCTGCTACCATTGGGGTTAAAATTGGTGATAATCCCCAAAAATGGGCACCTGCTACACTTAAAAAGACCACACAAATAGCAACAGATAAATACGCATCATTTCTTTCGTGTTTTTCATATTTTTTAAAAATAAATTTATTGGTGACAACAATTAATAGTCCTAAAGCTGCACCTAATAAAATTGACAATCCTAGTTCTTTTAAAGGATCTAAAAGAGCCGTATGAATATTAATTTTACCGCCTGTTTCTAAAATTGCAGTAGCGATGGATAAACAAATACCAAAAACAATGATACCAATTCCATCATCTAATCCTGTAACTGGAACTAAGGTATCAGCAACTTCTCCTTTTACTTTATATCTTTTAATAATCATCATAATGGGTGCCGGAGCTGTAGCACAAGCAATTGCCCCTAAAACTAAAGCCATCCATAAAGGTTGTTGAAAGATAACTAATAATAAAAAGACGACTAAAACGGTCATTAATGCCTGAACAAAAGTAATAATTAAGATTTGTTTCCCTGATTTTTTATATTTCGGCAACCAAAGTTCAATTCCTATTTGATAAGCAATGAATCCAATGGATATATCTGAAAGAATATTCAAACCGGCAATCGTTGTTTCATCGACCAAATGAAAAACAGGTCCTGCTAATACCCCAGCTATAATATATCCTGTTACAGCTGGAATTCCAATTTTTTCAGCCAGTTTTCCAAGAATCATTCCTGCAATCAATAAAACAGCTAAAAACATAATTGCATAATAAATATCAAAAGTGGTTTGTGCTAAATGAGGAAAATAAAAAAGCATAAAAAAGCCTCCTTTTTTAAACCGTTATCCATTATAGCACTTTATATTGAAAATAAAAGAGGAATTTTGGATTTATTTTAGATTTTCTTTAAAAACTCTTAATACATTTTTATAAGTAATTTTTGCAATTTCTTGTTTAGAAAATCCTTCCTCTTTTAATCGTTGAATTAAGGTTGGCATAATAGAACAATCTTTCCAATCATTATAAACTGGAATTCCATCAAAATCTGATCCTAGACCAATTACATCTATTCCTCCAACATGAATGATATGGCGAATATGGGCAATAAGAGTGTCTATAAAGTTTTGATTTTCGTTTTCACAAACAAAATGATTATAGTAATTGAGTCCAATCACACATTTTTTTGCAGCCATTTTTTTAATTAAATCATCGCTTAGATTGCGACAATGATTACAAATGCTTTGAGCATTAGAATGACTAGCAACGAAAGGTTTTGTAGAAATATTCAATACGTCTTCTACTCCTTTATCGGATAAATGAGAAACATCAATAATCATTCCTAATTCATTCATTTTTTTTACCACTTGAATGCCAAAAGGAGTTAATCCTTGACTTGCGTTTCTTTTTTTAACATCACTAGAATCAATTAAATTAGGAAAGCCTATGCCATTAAAATAATTCCAAGTCAAAGTCATCATGCGAACGCCTAATTGATAAAATTCTTCTAATTTATGCAAATCATTTTCAATGACTGCCCCTTCTTCAATCGTCAATACTGCAGCAATTTTCTTTTTTTTATAAATTGTTAAAAAGTCATTATAAGTATAAACTTGTTGAATATACTCTTTATTTTCTTCTATCTGATTATAAAACAGTTGAATCATTTCTTTACAAGTTTGATACAAATTTTTGTTCGTGAAAGGGACAAACATTGCAAAACATTGTGCTCTATAATTTCCTTTTTTTAATTTTTGTATGTCTATTGCAAAATCATTATGACTCAATTTTACATTTTTATTTTGATAAAGACAAGAAAATGTATCACAATGCATGTCAAAAATTTTCACTTTTCATATCTCCTTTAAAACAAGGTATCAAATAAATGAGGAACCTTTGCTTTAAAAGTATATGTTTTTTGATTAAAAGGATGAACAAATTCTAACACTTCAGCATGTAATCCTAAACGTGAAATAGGATTGCTAACTGGACCATACTTGCTATCTCCAATAATTTTATGACCTAATTCAGAAAGATGTACTCGTATTTGATTCTTTCTTCCAGTATCAATATGAATGGAAAGCATTGAATAAGCATTATTTTCTTTTAACACTTGATAATGTGTAATCGCTTTTTGCCCTGCATGTGAATTTTTAGTCGAATACATCAAATTTGTTGCTGATTTTTTCAAATAACTGATAATTTCTCCTTGCTTTTTTTCCATCTTTCCTTCAACAATCGCAATATATTGTCTTTTTTTCACTAAATCATTCCAATGGAGTTGCAACCGATTTTTTAACCGTTCATTTTTTACAAATACTAAAACGCCAGAAGTATCTTTATCGATGCGATGTACAACATAGATTCGATTCTTTGGATTTTTTTTACAAACATAATCCATCATCATTCGATAAGCAGTTTCTTGAATTTCTTTTTCATTTCCAATGGATAATAAGCCAGAGGGTTTATTAATCACTAAAAATTCATCGTCTTCATATAATATGGGCGGGATTTTTAAACACTTATTATTTTTTACTTGTTTTACAGGATATTTACTAATTTGAACGATATCGCCTTTGGACAATAAAAAGTCAAATTGAGAAACTGCAGAGCCATCAATTAAAATTTGTTTATTGGATAGTAAATGTTTAATATTATTTCTGGACATTTTTTTACAATTTAATAATAAAAATTCAAATAAGGGCATCCCTTTTTTTACAGGATATTGTGCTGTAATAATAATTTTTTCGGCAGCTGTTTTCATAGACTTTCCTCCTTGCTTAAAAGGATTGATTGGATTGATTTAATCACTCCATCGTGATTATTATCTTCTAACGTCACCTTATCAGCCACTTGCTTAATCTCTTCTCTTGCATTTTTCATCGCTATTCCAAGTTTAGCATATTGAATGATTTCAACATCATTTTCACTATCACCAAAAAAGACTAAATTTTTTTGAGTCAAATGAAAATAATCTAACACGACTGCAATTCCTTCTCTTTTGGAAATGTTTTTTAAATACACTTCTCCCCAATCATCGCCACCAAAACGATATCCATAAAGAGGGTTTTCTTCAATAATTTTTTTTATTTTTTCTTGCACTTCAAATCCTTTGACTTCAAGAATAAAAGAAGTAGGATTTATATTTAAAGATTGAATCATTTCTTCTGGGGTCGTTTGCATCAAATTAAAATCGAATTGTTGTTCTTGATACTCACAAGTGATTCGATTCACCATAGACATAAATTCTTTATTTAAAAATAAAGTATGCAAAAACTCTTTTTGTAAGGTAAAAGATTGTAAAACTCGATTTTCTTTTGGTATATAAACATAAGCTCCATTGTATAAAACAACAGGAGTAGATAAACGACAAAGTTGATAAATTTTTTTGGTATTTAACCATGTTCTTCCTGTTGTAATAATAATATTTACTCCTTGTTTAACCCACTCATGAATTTGTTGAATTGTTGTAAAAGACAAGGATGAATCATCTTGAATTAACGTTCCATCTAAATCTAATGCAAATACAAACTTTTTCATGAAATTCACTCCTTTTTTCATATAATTGGAATGGTGATAAAATGATTTATAGAATTTTATTATTTCTTTTAGGTCTCATTTTGGCAACCATTGGTAGCATGTTTACGATTCTTTTTGTGTCTTATTTAGAACCAGGATACACTTTTTATGAATTTTATCAATGTGTTTTATGTCGACTAGAAACCTATTTTATCCCAATTGGTATCACTTTAATGGTTCTTGCCTGTTTTGCAAAGTTTAAAATCTTTAAAAAAACGATTATTTAATGCCAAGAGTTTGATAAACTTCGTTTAAGGTTTGTTTTGCTATTGTAGAAGCTTTCTTTGCTCCTTGTTGCAAAATTGATTCTAATAAATGACTTTCTTTAATTTTTTGAACTTTTTGTTGTAACATTTCTAGTTCACTGCATACGACATCTGCAACTTCCTTTTTAAAAGTTCCATAGCCAACTTTTTGATATTTTTGTTGTAATGTTTCTATTGATTGGTTTGTTAAAACCGATAAAATGGTTAGTAAGTTTGATATCCCTGGCTTATTTTCTACATCATAACGAATTTCATTTTCACTATCTGTAACCGCACTCATAATCTTTTTACGAGTTATGCTTAAATCTTCTAATAAATAAATGGTTCCTTTATCTGATTCTGATTTAGACATTTTTTTAGTTGGATTGGCTAAAGAAGTAATTTTTGCTCCTTGTTTTGCTAAAACTGGTTCAGGTAAAACAAACAATTCTTTTTTATAAAGATGATTCATTCGTAAAACTAAATTACGAGTCAATTCTACATGTTGTTTTTGGTCTACCCCTACAGGGACATATTGTGCTTGATATAAAAGAATATCAGCCGCCATAAGAGTAGGATAAATGAAAATTCCTGCGGGAATATTTTCATTTTTCATCTTTTGCGTCTTATCTTTAAATTGCGTCATCCTTTGCAATTCTCCCATATAAGAATGACATGCCATTAAATAACCTAATTCTGCATGTTCATGAACATCACTTTGTTTGAAAATGACTACTTTTTTAGGATCTAATCCACATGCTAAATAAATGGCTAAAATATCTTCACTATTTTGTCTTAATTCATCACAAGAAATATCCATAGGTAAAGTTAAAGCGTGTAAATCCGCTAAAAAAACATACAATTCATATTCATCTTGATATTGTATAAATTGCTTTATCGCTCCAATATAATTTCCTAAAGTCAATGCTCCTGTCGGCTTAATTCCACTGACCATTCTTTTTTTCATATAAAAACCCTCCTTTAATAAAAAAACGCCTATCCTTTATAAAAGGACAAGCGTAAACCTGTGGTGCCACCTTTTTTGTCATATCATTGATATGACCACTCTTTTCTCGATAACGGGAGAACCCGGAAAATCCCTCTAAAGCCCCAATTTCCACTAAACGATGGATTAGTTTGCACCAACCACTAACTCTCTTTGACCATTCATTTTAGTTTCTATGCTTTGTCATTGGTTTATTTTATTATATTTATTTTTTCTATTTTTTGCAACTTTTTTAAATACTTGATCATATAAAACATAGCCACAAATGAAGAAAGCCACACAACCACTGACAATCGCTCCTTGTTTTAAATAAGGTGTTTGATAAAAAAGTTCAATCTCATGTTCACCTGCATCTAAATCGACAGCCATAAAACCAATTTGTGCTTGATATAATGGTTTTTCTTTTCCATCTACTTTAATTTTCCAACCCTTATTATAAGGAATGGAAAAAAACAAACTTGCTTGGTCTTGTAAAACCTTTATTTTCCCTTTGATTGTATTTTTTGATTGCTTTGTTATTTCCATGCTGTTTTCTTTTAATTGTTGATAGTCAGCAATAAAATCTTCCATAGAATACGTATAAAAAGATAAATTCTTTAAACTATAAGTTCCTGGATTTAAAAAGGTCACAGTGACTTGAATAGGTTTAGTAGTATCATAATAACCAAGGCAATAAGAGAATTCTTTTTGATCAAAATACATTTGTTCTCCCTTTTTAAAAACTTTTTGATGATATTGCATGGTATCCGATTCAATTATTATCTCTTGTTTTTTTTCTTTATTTGTAACAAATTCAAAATTCATATATAATTCTTGATTTGTTAAGGAAGAAAGATTGAAATGCATTTGAGCATTTTTTTCATTAACAATTATTAAAGATTGGTCTTGATTATACTCAATTCCTTTATCTATTAAAGTAGTAAATGAAACTGGTTCTGTTTGAGTTTGATAAGATATTCTTTCTTCATAAGAAAAATCTATTAAATAACGCATTAAAGCAGCTTGTCGTTCTACAATTGGCAATTCATAATATTCTTTTGCGCTCATTTTTTGCAAATAAAGAAATCCTAATGGCAAATAATGTTCATTTTGATACACATTTTCACAAGAGGTCTGATGATAGCCATAAAGATGCACGGATTCCTTTTTTGGAATATAATACAAAACCGAAAGTAAAGATTGAATTGCTTTTCTTTGATTGAGACCACTCATTCCTAAAGTATGAGTTGCATTATACATTCCTAAACTTTTCAAAAAATCATAAATTTCTTGATTCGTAATCGTATTATACATATATGTTCCTTGATATTGATTTTTAATCGGTGTATTGGAATAATTATCAGTAAAAATTGCCTCATGTCCCTTATCAGTTCTAAAAAAAGTTGTGCTATTTTCTTGTAAATTAGCAATGTATTGTTCTTCAATGGTTTCTTGTTGTGCCCATACTGTGCCATCATCAAATTCTTTTTGATAATTCCACATGGTAACTTGATTAAATAAAAGAGTGACAACAAATAATAAAGGCATGACAAAAGATTGTCTTCCTAAATGAATTACTTTTTCTTTAAAAGAAGAATGGTTAGGATTAGAAGATGTATTTTCTTTGAGTTGTTTAAAAGAAAGTGCCAAACAAACACAAACAACAAAATCAAACAAAAAGAGCCAACGATTATTTACATAATTAAATCCATTCATCAGCCATCCAAATAGTGGGACAAATAATCCGATAAAAAGAACAAGAATGCATATTTTATAAGTTTTATTGGATTGAAAGAAAAACAAAGGGATAAGACACAACAACATAATAAAATGAAACGATAAAGGAGTATAGTAACTGATAGAGATGGTTGAAGGAACAAACAATTTTCCAATTAAGCTTAAATAATAAATAATAGAATATCCTTTTAGTCCTTTTGATTCGCTTCTAGCGCTATGGATAAAAGCAGATAAGAGTGGAAATGTCAGCAAAGAAGCTAATAAAATTCCTATCAAATACCAAAAAGCCACTTTTCCAACTGAAAAGATAAAATCTTTAAAAGAACGTTCTTTTCGAATTTCAAAGTAATATAAAATCGTATATAAGACAACAAAAACAGAAACCATATAAAAAATATAAAAATTAGATATGAAACAAAAAAAGGTGCTAAATAAAAGTAAATATGGTTTTTTATTATCAAAAATTAGTTCCACACCTAAAATGATGAGTGGTAAATAAATAGCACCATTACTTAAATCTGGATGACGTGGAAAAGTAAATAGCAAAAAGCCACCTATCATATATAAGGCACTAATAGGAATGGCAATGCGTGGTGTTATCTTTTTATGTCTTAAATAGACATACATAAAAATTCCACAAGCTAAAAATTTAAAAATAATGAGTAAACTATAAGTTATTAAAAAATTAGAAAAAGGAAAAAGAATAAGCAACAAATTGAAAGGATCTGCAATCATATAATAAATAAAAGTGGTAAAATAATCTGCACCTAGTCCAATATTAAAATCAAAATGATTGATAAAATTCCAATTCGTTTTCACTAAATATTGTAAAAACGTCGCATGTTGTGTAATGCCATCTTTTTCTTTTAAGATTCCTATCCAAGCCAAGTATTTGCCATTGATTAAAAATGGTAAGAAAACAAAAAAAAGCGTCAAAATCAATACAAGCATTAAAACACTTGCAGTTTTTGCTTTTTCTTTCATTTTCCCCCCCCTTTGTTAAAGCCGCCTTCATTATACTATATTTTCTCCTTTTTGAATATAAAAAGTGATACGATGATCACTTTTACTTTAATCCATTTTTAACTTGTTTTTTAGAACGAATAGTATAAACAATGACAACAATTAAAATAATAGTTGAAGCAGTCGTTCCAAAAATCCATAACAATAATTCCGTATCTTCTAAAAAATAAGGTTTATAAGTAATTTCATAGGTCTCAGAAATTTTTCCAGAAATGTCCACAAGTCGTATTGTGGTCTTTCCTTTTTTTAATTGTATTGTAAATTCATCACTTTCATCATTTAAAGCAGTAATATAATCTTGGTCATTTAAAAAATAACCAATGACTAATTCACTAGATTGAATTGTCAATTTTTTATTACGTGTTGAATAGGTGTTATTTTGAATTAAATCCTTATTCATAGAAATGATATAAGGCTTTTTGGTATCAATACGAAACAAAAAGATATCTGATGTATTATTTGCCACATCAATGGCTTTTACTTCATAGGTTCCATCTTCATTAAAAACGTGTTCCTTTTCTTCAATTTCAATAAAATCTCCTTTAAAATCAATTCGATAAGCAATTTTCACTCCTTCATTATTATCTGATGCTTTAACATAAACGGAACTATCGACAATTTCATTATTGTGAACCGCTGTATTATCAATTTTATGAACTTGAAGGGTAGGTTGGATACTATCTGCATAAAAAGCCGATGAAACCTTATAAAAAGAGACTTCATGTAAATTTACAACTTGAATCCATAAATAGTATGTTCCATCTCCATCTTTTAAATGAATCGGTTCTTTTGATTCTCCTTGTTGCCAAGTATCAATAGGTTTTTCTTGATTGGAATGGGACCAAGCATAACTGAATTCTTCGATTTCTAGATGATTGATATATTGAATTTTTACATAAACTTCATATTCTTGTTGATAAATGGAACTTCCTAATGTAGAAAAAGAAATGATGGGTGGAAAGTTTTCTGTTATATCGTTTGGAGTTAAAACTAATGAAATAGAATAATCTTCTCCTAATTGTCCTGAACTATTATCTCCCCAAGAATAAACTTCTCCTCGAGTAGAAACCATTAAGGTGTGTTTTTCTCCTAATGCTAAATGTAACACTTGATCTTCTGTAGAAAAAGGAATATTTTGTGTTATTTTCTGAGGAGTAGAAATAGAAATATTTGTTCTTGTTCCTAATTGACCACTACTATTTTGACCAAAACTAAAAATATTTTGATTGGATGTAATCGCCATTCCATAAAAGAACCCGCTATAAATATCTACAATTTTTTCATTGACTTCTAAATTAAAGTTTTTTGACATTTCATAAGGAATACTTTTATCATTACCGGTGTGCACAATGACTGCTTTATCTGCTAATTGACCATAGCCATTATAGCCAAAACCATATAAAAAATTCAAATTTGTTAACACATAACTATGAAAACTGCCACAAGCAATTTGAATTGCTTTTTCTCCATATAATTCTAATTTTTCTGGTTTATAAGCATTGACTCCTCTTTTATCATTTCCCAATTGGCCAAAATTATTATTTCCCCATACATAAACATTTCCGAGTTGTGTCAATGCTAAAGCATGAGAAGAACCAACTGCAATTTTTGTGATTTGATCATCTTGTTGCAAGTCAAAATAAGAGGTGATTTTAATCGGTGAAGTTTGGTATAAATTTTCTGAGTTGTCAATTCCTAATTGACCATTGTTATTTTCTCCAAAGGTAAAAACATCTCCCATTTGAGATAATGCTACACTAAAATTAGAGCCTCCATCAATTTGAACAATTTTATCTCCTGGTTGTAATTCAAATAAAGAGGTGATATTACTCGCTTCTTTTTTTAATTGAGAGGCATAATTTAAATCTCCAACAAAATAAACCTCTCCACCATCTCCTAATTGTCCTTGACCATCAAAACCAAAACTATATACTTGCCCAAATTCGGTTAAAATAAAACTATGTTGATCTCCACTGCTTACTTCTTTTATCGTATCATTCCCTTGCAAAGAAATCAAATTCGTAATTTCTGATGGATATATTTTAGAAAAAGTCTCTAAATCACTTTCTAAACTGATATCTCCCCATGTTCCCCAAGCAAAAATTTCTCCTGTATCGGTTTTTAATAAACTATGATTTTTTCCAGATGAAATACTAAAATTTCGCAATGAGATTGTTTCTGCTTGTACACTTTTTGTTTCTTTTTGTATCAAAAAAGGAAAAAGAAGACAAAATAAACACAAAAAAATCGTTTTTTTCATGCGTATCACCTCTAACCATGCAAAGTATACCCATTTCAAAAAACGAATTTTGTCATTTTATAATAGAATTCAAAATTTTTTAAAAATTTTCTATCGAATACGACGCAATTGCACTAATATCTAAGGAAGCTTCTGGACTTTTATCTTTTATTTTATAGTATGCACACATACCTATCATCGCTGCATTATCTCCACAAAGACTTAATTTAGGAAAAATACAAGCGATATGAGGAAAAGATTGTTCCATCATTTGTTGCATCTTTTGCCGCAATTCATGATTTGCAGCTACTCCACCAGCCAATACAAATGTTTGAACTGGATATTTTTTTAATGCTTTTTTGGTCTTAGTCAATAAGATATCCACGGCAACTTTTTGAAAAGAAGCCGCAATATCTTCTTTTTTGTAGTCAATATGTTTACTTTCTAAACGATGAATTAAATTGATGACTGCTGATTTTAATCCACTATAAGAAAAATCTAACGTTTGATCATTTTTAGGTAAAGGCAAAGGGTAAATTGCTTGCCCTTCTTGTGCTAACTTATCAATAATTGGGCCTCCAGGATAACCAAGATTTAATAAACGCGAAACCTTATCGTATGCTTCCCCCACTGCATCATCTAATGTAGAACCCACAACACGGAAAGAACATTCTTTTTCCATATAAACAAATTCTGTATGTCCACCTGAAATCACCAATGCTAATAAAGGAAAGGTAAAATCTTGTACAAAACGATTTGCATAAATATGTCCGGCCAAATGATGAATCGGTATTAAGGGTTTATTAAGAAGCAAAGATAAAGTCTTTGCTGCTTGCATTCCTACATGCAATGACCCAATTAAACCAGGACCTTGAGTAAAAGCAATATAGTCTACATCTTTTAAAGATATTGCCGCTTTTTCTATCGCTTCTTGTAAAACATAAGTAATCTTTTCAACGTGTAATCGAGAGGCAAGTTCAGGCATTACACCACCATATTTATTATGAAAAGCGACTTGTGAAGAAACGACATTAGACAATAATTCTTGGTCTTTTAAAACAGCTACACTTGTATCATCACAACTCGTTTCTATCGCTAAAATAATCATTTTTCCAACTCCTTTATCATTAAATAAGCGTCTTCATGATTATCGTAATAATTCTTACGAATACTTTCTATTTTAAAACCACATTTTTCATAAACATGAATCGCAATTTGATTGCTTACACGAACTTCTAAAGAAAGATTTACACATTGGGCAAGGCGTATCCTTTTTTCTAAACCTTGTAAAAGAAGATACGATAATTTTCTTCCTTGAAAATCTTTAGCAATGGATACTTTTGTAATTTGTGCAATATCAAAAGTAATCCAAAAACCAAAGTAGCCAATAATTTGCTTATTTTCCACTACTTTAAAATAATAAGCAAAGGGATTTTGTTCTAATTCATATAAAAAATCTTCTTTTGTCCATGGCTTTACATATAAGTCTTGTTCCATAGATAAAATAAGGGGAAGATCTTTTTTTAAAAGAGGCTCGATGGTCATTTTATTCATCCTTTAAATAAAGAGGAGTCAACGAGTGAACATCTTTTACATAAGGTGTATCCTTAGCAAGATCAATCATTTGTTGAATGATATGATGTGGTTTATTTTCCAATTTTCCCATTAAATGAGCATCTAATATATATTCAAAATTCAAATAGGGTTGTAATAGTTCTTTTGCTTTTTCAATAGAAACGACACATTCTTGAATTAATGGTTTGTGTTGTTGATATACACCAAGATAACACCGTTGTGCTTTTGCATCTAATAAGACAACACTAGCATCAGCAGTTGCATATGCATTTAAGCTAGAAATGGCTTTTAATGGAATTTGATTCGCATAAGCTAATGTTTTAGCAATACACATACCAATTCGAATACCAGTAAAAGAGCCTGGTCCAATCGTTACACAAACTTCTTGAATATCTTTTAATTGAAGTTTACAATGGTTTAATGCTTTTTTTAAAACTGGTATGGCTAACTCTGATTGTTTTTTTTCAGCCACTTGTTCATATTCATAAAGAATGGTTTCATCTTTTGTGATTCCTACACATAAAAATTTCGTTGAAGTATCTAAATACAATTTATACATTTTATCACCTGATTCAATATTTTTTGATATTTTTCTCCTTGTGCTTTAATGGTCAGTTTTCTTTGATTTTTGCTGACATAAACAAGATCAATGGAAAGAAATTCTTTTAATAAATCTTGGTTTAAAAGAAACTTACTCCATTCAATGATTACGATATTGTTGGGTGTAATTTCATCTTCTAATTCCATAAAAACGCTATTTTCTAACCGATAAGCATCGACATGCACTAATTCATGATTCGCACTAATCGGATATTTTTTCATAATCGTAAAAGTTGGACTAGTAATCGGTGTTTTTATTCCTAACGCTTTTCCAAACCCTTGCACAAAAGTTGTCTTTCCTGCGCCTAAATCTCCATTTAATAAAAGAATGCTTCCATAAGGAATTTCTTTAGCGAGAAGGGCTGCAAAAGCTAAAGTATCTTTCACATTTTTACTTTTATATTCCACTTGCTTTTTCTCTCCTTAAAACCACCATAATCATACCACAACTGCTTTAAAATTCCAATGAAAGAATGATGAACTTTTTAAGTCGAATTTTTGGAGAAAAAATTCTTTTTTCTTTTATTTTATGTTAAAATAAAAAAGACAGTAGAGGTGTTAGTATGAAAGATAAGCCAAAATATACTCCAATGATGATGCAATATTTAGAAATCAAAGAACAATATCCTGATACATTGATTCTTTTTCGTTTGGGTGATTTTTACGAATTGTTTTTTGAAGATGCAAAAATTGCTTCTAAAGTTTTAGAACTAGTTTTAACTGGAAAAAATGCAGGAGCCGATGAAAAGGTTCCAATGTGTGGAGTGCCTTATCATTCTATTACTTCTTATATCGAAACTTTAATTAAAAAAGGATACAAAGTGGGCATAGTAGAACAATTAGAAGATCCTCAAACTGTTTTAAAAGGAATTGTTAAAAGAGATGTCGTTCAAATCATTACGCCAGGAACGTTAATTAATTTAGGACTTGATGAAAAGAAAAATAATTTTATCACGTATGTCGATGATTTTACTACTTTTTTTTGTCTCGCCTATTGTGATTTATCAACTGGAGAACTAGGAGTAATGAACATTGCTCATGATGTTTTCCTTTTGATTAATGAACTTTTATCTTTAGAATGTAAAGAAATTGTGACAACCCCTACAATTAAAGCAAAATATAGTAAAGACTTTAACAAAAAAGGCCAATTTTTCATTACAATTTCAGAAGAAGAGGCTATGCCTTTAGAAATACATGAAATTACCGCTAATATTCAAGATGTTAGACAAGTTCACACTTTATCTAAACTTGTTTTTTACTTGACAAATACCCAAAAAAGACCCATTGAATATTTAAAAATTGCTTCTGTTATTCGATCTTCTCAATTTTTAAAAATTGATAATAACTCTGCAATTAATTTAGAATTGACAAGAACCGTTCGTAGTGATGACCGATATGGAAGTTTATGTTGGTTATTAGATAAAACAAAAACAGCCATGGGTGCAAGACTTTTAAAAAAATTTATCAATAAACCTTTATATGAAAAAAGCGCTATTGAAGAACGTTTAACTCATGTAGAAACTTTTACAAAAGATTATTTAAAACGCCAAGAATTGGCAATTTATTTGAATGAAGTTTATGATTTAGAACGATTAATCGCTAAAATCAGTTATGGTAATGCCAATGCAAGAGATTTATTGCAACTTTTAAAATCATTCAAAGTCATGCCTTCTATTAAACAATTACTAAATGATCTTTCTTTAATCTCTTTTAGTGATAAAATTTTAACTTTAGATTCTATGGTACAAAAATTAGAAGCTGCTCTTTGTGAAAATCCTCCTTTAAGTGTAAAAGAAGGAGGAATGATTAAAGCCGGTTTTGATTCAACATTGGATGATTTAAAAATGGCTAGTAAAGATGGAAAAAATTATTTGGCTAATTTAGAAAACAAAGAGAGAGAAAAAACAGGAATTAAAACTTTAAAAATCGGTTTTAATAAAGTTTTTGGTTATTATATTGAAGTCACCAAATCTTATTTAGGATCTATTAAAGAAGAATTTGGTTACATTCGTCAACAAACCACTTCTAATTCAGAACGCTTTATCACAGAAGAATTAAAAGAAAAAGAAAAATTTATTTTAAGTGCTGACGATAAAATCATCAAACTAGAATATGAAATCTTTAACCAATTACGAAATGATGTCAAATCCTTAACAAAAGAAATTCAACAAGTAGCAGATGTCATTTCTTATTTAGATGTCATTCGTTCTTTTGCTGAAATTTCAGTCTTAAATCATTATGTAAGACCGACATTTAATCAACAAAATCAAATCAATATCATCAATGGTCGTCATCCTGTCATGGAAGCAATTAATCGTTCTACCACCTATATCCCAAATGATGTTCACATTGATGAAAATGCTCATTTTCTCTTAATCAGTGGTCCTAATATGGGAGGAAAGTCCACCTATATGCGTCAAGTTGCTGTAGCCATTATCATGGCGCAAATGGGTTGTTTTGTCGCTGCTGATGCCGCAGATTTACCTATTTTTGATGGAATTTATACACGAATCGGAGCAAGTGATGACATGATTTCTGGACAATCCACCTTTATGTTAGAAATGAATGAAGTAAACTATGCCTTACAACATGCAACAAAAAATTCACTGATTATTTTTGATGAAGTCGGTCGAGGAACGGCAACGTTTGATGGAATGGCTTTAGCACAAGCGATTATTGAATATATTTGTATGCATATACAAGCAATTACTTTATTTTCTACCCATTATCACGAATTGACCGCATTATCCACTTCTTTAAAAGGATTGACAAATTTACATGCAGCAGTTGTAGAAGAAAATGAAAAAGTTACTTTCTTATACAAAATGATTCCTGGAGCCACTAATAAATCATATGGAGTTAATGTTGCTAAATTAGCTCATTTACCCGATTCTTTATTACAACGAGCAAAAGATATTTTAATTGAAAAAGAAACACATTCTTCTTCCGTTTCTGTTCCTGTTTACCAAACAATAGAAAAGAAAAAACAAGATCCAAAATGGCTAAAAGAACTTCAAGATTTTAATCCTTTAGAATCTTCGCCAATGGAAGCATTAAATTTCATCTATCAGTTAAAACAAAAAATGAAAGAAGGGGAATAAATGAATCGCATTTCTATTTTAGATCCGGCTTTAGCGGATAAAATTGCAGCTGGTGAAGTGGTAGAACGCCCTGCTAGTGTTGTCAAAGAATTAGTTGAAAATAGTATCGATGCACAAGCATCAGAAATTCAAATTCGCATTATTGATGGGGGAAGAACTCTTATTGAAGTAAAAGATAATGGAATTGGCATGTCTAAAGAAGATGCCATTTTATCCATTCGTCGACACGCAACAAGCAAAATTAAAACCGATTATGATTTGTTTTCCATTCAAACCATGGGATTTCGAGGGGAAGCTTTAAGTGCAATTAGTTCTGTTTCAAAATTCACTTTAATGACATGTGAACAAAACCAAATTGGAACCAAATTAGTTTGTATCAATAGTGATATTGTATCAATTGAACCTTGTGCTTATGCAAAGGGAACCATTATTCAAGTAGAAGAACTATTTTATAACACTCCTGCACGTTTAAAATATTTAAAAGCAGATTCCACTGAATTTTCTACTATTTTAGATATCACCAATAAACTTGCTTTGGCTCACCCAGAAATTCGTTTTTCTTTATATTCAAATGAAAAATTGATTTTTCAAACTAGTGGGAAAAACGATACCATTGAAATCTTAGCAAAAGTATTTGGATTACAAGTTGCTAAAAATATGCATGCTTTTGAAGCACAAACTAATGATTTTAAAATTTATGGATGGACAAGTGCGATTACTTTTAGCAAATCCAATCGTTACAGCATTTTTACTTATGTCAATGGCCGATATATTAAAAACAAAGGATTAAGTGATAGCATCATAGATGGCTATCATGAATTATTGTTTGAAAATCGTTATCCTTTTACTGTTTTATATATTGAAACGGATCCTACTATTTTAGATGTTAATATTCATCCTACGAAACAAGATATTCGTATCTCTAAAGAATTGGATTTACGTCGTTTAGTCAAAGAAACCATTCATCAAACATTAACAAAAACGACAAAAATCAATGATATTCGAATTTCATCTACGAAACAAGAACCTCTTCCTGTTCAATCTTTTTTTGATTTTTCTTTACAAGAAAAACAAGAAGAATATCATTCTGTTTCCACTTTACAAATGGAAAATGCAAAGGAAACGGAATTAAGTGTTCCAAATGAAGTTTTAAAACAAGATTTTTATTATGTCCCAATTGGTCAAATTCATGGGACTTATATTGTTGCTCAAAGTCAAGATGGTTTTATTTTGATAGATCAACACGCAGCAGCAGAACGTATACGTTATGAACGATATCAAAATCTATTTTTAGAAAACCACCATTCCATCGACTTATTATTTCCCTTAGTCATTGAATTATCTAATAGTGATTATCAAGAACTTCTATCTCATCTAGATTTGCTTAAAGAAGTAAAAATTGATGCAGAACCTTTTGGAAATAACGCCATTAAAGTTACTCATGTTCCTTATTATTTAGATAAAATTGATCTCAAGACTTATGTTGAAACGCTAATAGAACAAATTATTCAAAATAAAAAAATCGATTTAAATGCTTTAAAAGATTATGCCATTGCAACATTAGCTTGCAAAGCCTCTTTAAAAGCAAATTCTCATCTTTCTATTGCCGATATGGAAAAATTAATCCATGATTTATTTGCTTGCAAAAATCCTTATACTTGCCCTCATGGTCGGCCAACAATTTTAAAATACACTTTACAAGAATTACAAAAAGCATTTAAAAGAACGTAATGATGACTTCTAAAATTATCGTTATTGTTGGTCCTACTGCTGTTGGAAAGACAAATATTTCTGTTCAACTAGCCAAAAAAATCAACGGGGAAATTATTAATGGAGATGCAATGCAAGTATATAAGGGATTAGATATTTTAACTGCTAAAATAAAAAAAGAGGAAATGGACGGCATTCCTCATCACTTATTCAGTTTTTTACCAATTGAAGAAAATTATAATGTCGCAGATTATCAAAAAAATATTCGTTTAAAAATAAAAGAAATTCAAGAAAGAAATAAAGTCCCTATTATTGTTGGAGGAACTGGGCTTTATATTAAAGCAGCTTTATATGATTATGAATTTAAAGAACAAGTGGAAGATACCCATCAAAGGATTGAAAAAAAATACGAAAATTACACCAATCAGCAATTATTTGATTATTTAAGTCAAATTGATGAAGAGAGTGCAAAAATTTTACATCCTAATAATCGTAGAAGAGTTTTACGAGCAATTGAAATTTATGAACATACCGGTGAAGCAAAATCAACGTTATTAAACAAACAACAACATCACCTCATTTATGATTGCCTTTTTATTGGCCTAACTTTACCTGTAGAAGAATTAAATCAAAAAATCAATCAACGGGTAGAAAAAATGTTTAAAGAACCAATTTTAGAAGAAGTTCAAAATCATCCAACGACTTCAACCGCTTCAAAAGCCATTGGATATCAACAAATTCAAGATTATTTAAACAACAAGTGTACTTTAAGTGAATGCAAAGAACAAATTAAATTAAAAACAAGACAATACAGAAAACGACAAATGACGTGGTTAAATCATCAATTTGACGTTTGCTGGTTTGATATGAGGCATAATCCTTTAAATGAAATTTATAATTATATTAAAGGGGTATGCGCATGGAACGATTCATTGAACTCTTAAAATATATCTTTTTAGGTTTTTTACAAGGAATATCTGAAATTCTTCCCATTTCAAGCAGTGGACATTTAATGGTTGCTCAACATCTTTTAAAAGTCAATGAGAATGCAATCGCTACTTTTACTATCTTTTTACACTTTGCATCATTGCTGGCTTTGCTCATTTTTTTCAAAAAATTAATTTTTAAAATGATTAGTGGCACGTATCAATACATCATTCATAAAAGAAAAGAAAGAAAAGAAGATTTCTTACTGGTGGTTTATGTTTGTATTGCAAGTATTCCAATCGGTATTGTTGGAATTCTTTTTCAAGATAAAATTGAATCTTTATTTTCAAATTTAATTTTTGTAGGACTTAGTTTTCTTTTTACTGCTTTTGTTTTATTTATAATCAGTTTCATTAAAGAAGGCACTAAAGAACAAGTCGATTTAAAAACAGCAATCATTACTGGATTTTCGCAATTGATTGGTATCTTTCCGGGAGTTTCTCGAAGTGGAATGACCCTTAGTGGAGCAAAATGCTCTTCTTTAAAGCAAGAAAAAGCAAAAGAATTTGCTTTTTTACTCTTCATTCCTGCTGCTTTGGGAAGTTTTATCTTTTCTTTAAAAGATGCAAGCCAATTATTTGCTGATTATAACATTCTTATTTTATCTATCATTGCGATGGTAGTTGCCTTTATTTTTACTTATTTTTCTTTAACCTTTATTTTTAAAAAATTTAATAATCGTCATTATCGCTATTTTGCAATTTATTTAGTTTTAATCGGTATTTTTACCATATTTTTAGGCCGCTAAATCATTCTTTGATACACAGAAGGTCCTAGTTCAATTGGTGTGGCATGACACACTTTTTTATACATTTCAATTACATTATCCCCAGCACTACCAATAATTGCGTAAGCATATCCGTCTTCTTTCATTGCATGCAGCGTAGTTAAAATTAAAGCTTTTGCAATTCCTTGATGTCTTTTATTAGGATCTACTCCTATTGGTCCAAAAAAACCTTTGGTTGTAGCATCAAAACAGGCAAAACCAACAATTTTTTTATCTGCAATTGCAATAAAACAAGTTGGATTGTTTTTATAACAAGCCGCTTTAGCCTCACTTGCCCAAGATTTTGTAAAATGTTTTTCAATAAATTCTTCTAACAAAAAAATATTAGGAGACAAAATTCTTTGAATTTCAATTCCTTCTTGTAATTGAAATTTATAATCTATTGCGTATAAATTCACTAACATGTCCATATATCATTTCTCCTTTTTTTTATTATACAACATTCTATCTTTTTTTTGTTATTTGAGATACAATAAAAAGGGTGATAAAAGATGAAAACAATCGTATACAATCAAAAAGAAGTAAAACTTTTAAATTCTTGTGATGTTTTAGTAGTCGGCGGAGGAACAAGTGGAGTTGTTGCGGCATTATCGGCTTTAGAACAACAACAATCTGTTATCGTTTTAGAAAAAGGAATTTATTTATGTGGAAGTGAAACTCGTGCTTTAGTTCATCCATTCATGGCAACAAAAGTCGGTTGTGGAACCTTAACCAAAAAGTTAAATGAAGAATTTTTAAAATATAGTCCTCAATCAAGATATAATGGAGGCCCTTATGCTTTATGCTTCAATGGAGAAGATTTTGCTAATTTTTATGACTCAAAGATTAGACAAATGAAAGGACAAATTTATTATGATGCTACGTTTATTGATGTCATTAAAGAAAACAATAAAATTCTTTATGCTATAGCCTATATTCACAATGATTTATATGCAATAGAAGCTAAAACTTTTGTCGATACAACCGCAGAAGCTTGTGTCAGTAAAGCGGCCCAAGTCCCCATTGATGACCAAGGAGAAAATGGCATGCATCAATCTGTTTCTTTACGTTTTGAAATGGCAAATGTGGATTATTACAAATTGTGTTCTTTTTTACGATCTATTCAATATGAAGGATTTGGAATTCCTCCTTTAGAAGAGTCAAATCGTTTAGAATTTATTAGAGATAAGGCTTTACTTCCTTATTTTAATCAAGCCATTAAAGATCAAGTTATTACTGCTGCCGATGTTAAATACATTCAAGGTTTTTCTTTACCAGGAAAAGCAAATGTCATGTCTTTTAATTGCCCTGAATTACCAAATAGCCATGATGTCAATACTCCTGAAGGTTTTAGTCATTATGCCAGTGAAGGCAGAATGATGATACAACGATTCAGTCGTTTTTTAATTCAATATATCCCTGGATTTGAAAACGCCTTTGTCAGTAAAATTGCAGATATGTTAGGTATTCGTGAATCAGTTCGTATTATTGGTGATTATGTTTTAACTGAACAAGATTATTTGAATCAAGCAAAATTTAAAGATGGAATCGCCAAAGCAGATTGGTATGTAGATGTTCATCATGACCATGAAATAAAAGAAGAAGATTTACATCGTTACCAACCAGGAGAATATTATGAAATCCCTTATCGTTGTTTAATCTCTAAACATTGTGATAATTTGATTGTCGGCGGTCGTCATTTATCTTGTAGTTTTCGAGTAGAAGCTTCTGTTCGAATTCAAGCCACTTTACGAGATATTGCCGAAGTGATTGGAAAGGCTTGTGCTTATTCTAATCAACATCACATTGATCTTAATAAAATCAATGGTGAAATATTTAAGTGTAAATAAAAGCCCCAATGACTATCATTGAGGCTTTTTATTTATCTTTCTGGATCTTTAGTCTTTTTATAAAATTCTTGTTGTAATTTTAAAGATAAATCATCTTCTTTAATCACTTTAATTGCTTTAGCAATGTTTTCAACGTGAATTTTATTGATTACTTCGCCTTTTTTTGCAGTTGAGTTATAAGGATTTCCAGCAATATGTTGTGGATATTTTGCATACCACCAAATGCCGGTAAATACACCATTTTCTTCTAAAACATTTAATTGTTTATCTTCATAGGTTTGTTCTTGAACTAAACGTTCCATGTGAACTGTATCTGGATGCAAATACATAATTTCACTGGTTTCAATCATATCTGCATGTCCTCCACCATCCATTGGACCATATTCATTTAAAAAGGCTTGCGTTTGATATTCATGTCTAAAATGAGCATCAATGACATAAACGACATAATCATGTGGTTTTTCAAGACGAGATTGAGCAAAATATCGTAAGAAGTTTTTTGCCCCTCCATGTCCATTAATAATCATGATTTTATGATAGCCATTCCGTGCTAATTCATCACATAATTCTTCTAATAATTGATATTGTAATTGGCTTGTTATGGATAAACAACCTGCACGATGTTGTGCTTCACTAATAATTCCATAAGGATGAATTGGTACGACTAAAGCTGGTTCTATTTCAGCAGCTTTTTCAGCAAGTTCTTTTGCAATAAACATATCTGTTCCTAAAGGCATGTGATATCCATGCTTTTCTAAGCAACCCATTGGAATGATTGCTACTCCTTTAGTCACTTTTAAAGCGTCAATAAATTCTTCAGATGTTAAATTTTCCCAAAGCATATTTTTTCTCCTTTTTTATTTTCCAGAAACAACTAAACTTTTAACAAAAACACTTGGACATTCCACTCCATTATAGGTAATTGTTGAATCATTTGCTACTTCTGTAATCGTTTCAAATAAAGTAAACAAATTACCCGCAATAGTAATTAAATTAACAGGTTTTACAATGACTCCATCTTCAATCATATATCCATTTGCTTGTAATGAAAAATTACCGCTCAATCCATCCATTCCTGCATGGATACCTTGAATTCCTGTAATATATAATCCATTTTTCATCTTTTGCATTATTTCTTCTTTGGACTTTTTACCAGGTTTTAAAATAAGAAGTGCCGTATTTGTTGCCACAACACCAAGAGGTCCATTTTTATAACCATTTCCCGTAGTTTCAACTTTTGCTTCTTGTGCTGATTCTAAATTATATAGATACGTTTTTAATACTCCTTTATCGATGATTTTTTTAGTAGATGTTGCCACTCCTTCATCATCAAAACTGCGATAATAAAAGGGATATTTTTTACTATGTGGTTCTTCTATTAAAGTCACTTTTGAACTTGCTATTTTTTGATTTAATTTATCAATCAATTTCGATTTATTTTTATTAATGTTTTCACCAAATAAAGAACGTTTTAAAGAGGAAATCATACTTGCCATAACAGTAGCATCTAATAAAATCTTATATTTTTTAGATCGAACAGGTTCAGCTAAAAGTTGACTAATTGCTTCTTTTGCCGAATCAATGGCCACTTTTTCTGGATTAAATTCTTCAAAATTAGAAATAATTTGATATTTAAAGCCTGTTTTTGAATCTTCTTTTTCTTTCGCTAAAGTTTCACAATAGCACATTGCATCGACTGTTTTTTGAGAAAGGTTTAGTCCTTGTGAGTTGATAATTGAAATTTTATTTTCTTCTTCCTCATAAGATAAACCTGCTACTTCTACAATCCGAGGATCATAATCTAAAGCAACTTGTTCTGCTTTCAATAAACGAGCAATTTTATCTTTCACTGCTACTTTTGCAAAAGAATCGTTATAAGTTTTCATCTTTTTATATTTTGGACTGCCAGCAAAAAGAGAAACTTCTTTGTTTTCTTCAATAATTTGCGCATTTTTAATGATTGAATCCACTATAAATTCAGCCATTTCTGAATCAAGTCGTTCTGTGTAAGCACAACCCATTTTGCCATGATAAATTCCTCTAGCAGATAAAACTTCATTTTCTGCAACATTGTAACTTTCTACTTTTTTATGAAAGATAGAGATGGATAATTTTTTATTTTGAGAAATGTATAGTTCCAAATCCTCAATGCCTTTTTCTTTGGCTAAAACAAAAATTTTCTTAAAATTCATTTTAGTTTCCTCCTCTTCCACCAACGGTCATACTTGAGACTCGAATCGTAGGTTGTCCCACATCTGCAGGGATGCTTCCACTTGAAGCCCCACAAATTCCTTGCGCACGTTTTAAATTGTTTGCAACCATATCAATTTTTAATAAGACATTTGCCCCATTTCCAATTAAAGTGGCTCCTTTTACAGGATAAGCAATTTTACCATCTTGAACGATGTATCCTTCACTTACAGCAAAATTAAAATCACCAGTTGCTGGATTTACACTACCTCCACCTAATTGTTTTGCATACAAACCATATTTCGTACTTGCAATAATTTCTTCAAATGTGGATTGACCATTATCAATAAAAGTATTGGACATTCTTGAAGTTGGTTCATATTTATAAGATTCTCTACGACAAGCTCCATTTCCTTTTTTATTCATTGCTCGTCCATTAAAGTTATCAATCAAATAGTTTTGTAAAACACCATTTTTAATTAAAACATTTCTAGAAGTTTTATTTCCTTCATCATCAAAGTTAGCAGAACCCCATCCTCCTTCGATAGTGCCATCATCAATTGCTGTAACGATATCACTTGCAATTTTTGTTCCCATTTTTCCAGTAAAAATGGATAAATTTCTTGATACGGCTGAAGCTTCTAATGGATGACCACAGGCTTCATGGAAAATAACGCCTCCAAACCCATTATCAATAATAACAGGCATTACTTTTGCTGGGCATTCTTCTGCTTCTAACATGACAATAGCAGATTTTGCAGTGTCTTTAGCAAGTTGTTCAATGTCAATCTCATCTTTAAAAAATTCAAATCCTTTTTGGGCTCCTGGTCCCACACCTTGCGCTTGCATTTGATCCTTATCTTTTGCAATGGCTGTTAAATAAAGTCGGCCTCTACAACGCGTATCGGTAACTATTTTTCCATCTGTATTAAAAATTGTTACTTTTTGATCAGTCGTTGAAAAAAGTACATCTACTTTTGCAATTCTTTCATCAAAGTTTTTGGCAGCTTGATATCCTTTTTTCAATAAGTCTAATTGTTCTTGTAAAGAAACTTGATCATAAGGGATTTGAGGCAAGTGTTTTTTATCACTTTTTACATGTCTTAAAGGTTGAACCTCATATTCTTTTTTGCCATCAAAACTATCCTTTAATGTATTAGCCAATTTCATTAAACTTGCCATGGAGCAATCATTGGTATATCCATAAACACACTTATCTTTCTTTAAAATGCGAATTCCACATCCAAATTCATTTCCACTATTCACTTTGGAAACAATCCCATTTTCTAGATGCATACTTGAATTTTTGGTGTCTTCAAAAAATAATTCCCCAAAATCAGCACCTGTTTCTAAAGTAATTTCTAGAATTTTTTTCGCTTTTTGTTTACTAAGCATATTTCTCTCTCCTTTACTTGTATTTTCTATTATAACACTTCTTCTTCTTTTTTTTATATTTTTTTAAAAATAGTATGAAAGTTTATTGCTATTCTATTTTTTTTAGTATACCATGAAGTTGAAATAGAAAATAGGAGAATATATATGGAATACAAAAAAGAAATAACTTATCCCATTGACTTTATTAATCCAACAGAAAAAACGAATCCAAAAGCATCTTTTGCTCCGGCTTTTCGTGGACAAGATCAACTCAATATTTATACCTATGATTATCCTTATAAAACCCTAGATAATAAAACGGGAACCAATCCATGGGGTTTTGAAGCAGCAGTCAATCATGAAGGCATTGTCATTGAACTAAGTGACCGGGTACAAATTCCTAAAAATGGCTATGTCATTAGTGGAAATTCTAAAGGACATGATTTCATTTTGAAAAATATTGAACTTGGAACCAAAGTTGCTTATGATGCGAAACAAAAAGTGCTTTATGTTTACATGGATTTAGTTGTTTCTACACTTTATTCATTAAAAATTAAAGTACAAGAAATTGAAAAACGTGTAACAGATGCTTTTGATTCTGTATTATTATTTGATCGAAACTTAGTTAGCAAAACACTAGATGAAATTCGCTTAAAATTTAATCACATGTTAAAAATGAAAGTTCATGAAGAAAATATAAATGATTTTTTAACTGAAAAAGAAGCCATTTTAAATCAAATCGCTTTGATTTATTGTTTAACAACAGAAAGTTCAAGCATTGAATCAAGAGGCGTTTGGTATCGTCCTAATGAAAAAAATCTTTCCGATTTAAAACACATCTTAAATGTCATGCAAGCGTGTCATTTAAACACTTTATATGTAGAAAGTTTTTATAACGGAGATATCCCGGGAATTTCAACTATTACCGGTACAAATGAAGAAGTCAAAGATGGAGACTTTGGTCCTTATGGAAAAGACTATTTAAAAGCCCTTATCAGTGAAGCTCATCAAAGAAACATTGAAGTGCACGCTTGGGTAGAAAACTTTTTTGTAGGAGAACACATTCGCTTTGATAAAAACTACCCTCAAGATTTCCGCATGGTCAATTATGATGGCTCTACTATACAAGGTCCTGCTGATGGAAATAGTGAAATCATGGAAAATGGCTTTATCTTTTTAGACCCTGCCAATCCTAAGGTTCATGAATACGTTTTATCTATTTATAAAGAATTGTTAACAAATTATGAATTTGATGGTTTCCATATTGATTATGTCCGTTATCCTAATGGAAATCTAGACATTAATACTAGTAATGGATATAGCGATTATGCCATGAAGGAATTTAAAAAACGATATGGCTATGATTGCAAAGAAGATGTTAGAGAACTTGTAAAACAACCAGCAATTAACAATCAATGGATTCAATATCGTTGTGATAAAATTACCTTGCTTGTGCAAGAAGTCGTCTCTTTAGTTCGTCAAATTCGTCCTCAATGTAAAATTTCAATGGCCGTTGTTCCTGAAACAGAATATGCGATTAAAAATAAAATGCAAGATTGGGTACAATGGGTCAAAAAAGGCTGGATTGATATCACTTTACCAATGGCTTACTATTTTGGAACTAGTGAAATAGAAAACGCAACAAAACATTTAGTCACATTTAATGATAATAAAGCTTTCAGTTATACAGGAATTTCTCCTAATTATGAAGGTGTTTCAAGTATGATGAATGTTTATCAAATTGAAGCATGTATCCAAAATCATGCACAAGGATATGCTATCTTTTCTTTACCAGATATTTTAAATTCAAAATCAGTACAAGAAGTATTAAAGTTAGGACCAAATCGGAATCCTTCTGTTTCACCTCATCAAGATGTTTCTCTTTTATTAAAAGCTTATCAACAAGAATTATTACAAAAAATGCCCTATTTTGAAAAAAATCAAGAATGTTTGAACAAAGATGATTTCTTAAAAGAATTAAAAAAAATGATAAATATCACTTCCTTAAATGATGCAATCATCGCTTTAAAGTCTTTTTGTTCTGTTGCAACTCAATATTTAAAAGGAAAATCATATGCTGCTTTTGTAAAACAAAGTCAAAATTTATTAACAATTTTACAAATTCAACAATATCAAGCAACAAAAAAATAAAAAAAGGTATATAATAAATTACGGAAAGAAGGTAACAATCATGGAAATTAAAATTATGAATTCTAAACAAATCGACGAAGAAGTCGCTAATATTTTTATTCAAACCATTCAAAATAACCCCCATTGCGTTCTTGGTTTAGCTACTGGTTCTAGTCCTTTAGGTGTTTATCAACGATTAGTTCAAGCTTGCAATAATCATCAAGTTTCTTTTAAAGATGTCACTACCTTTAATTTGGATGAATATGTCGGCTTATCAGAAGACCATCCACAATCTTATCGTTATTTTATGAACCATAATCTTTTCAACCATATTGACATTGATAAAAAAAATACCCATGTCCCTTCAGGTTTAAATATGGAAGAAGTCACTAATTATGATACTAAAATACAAAAGGCTGGAGGAATTGACTTACAAATTCTAGGAATTGGTTCTAATGGACATATTGCTTTTAACGAGCCAGGAACCCCCCTTGATTCCTTCACTCACATCGTTGAATTAAAAGAATCTACACGAAAAGATAACGCTCGTTTCTTTAATAGTATGGAAGAAGTTCCTACACATGCTGTTAGTATGGGTTTGGCATCAATTTTAAAAGCTAAAAAAATTGTTTTAATTGCTACGGGTCAAAATAAAGCAAAAGCAATTCAAGCATTGGTAGAAAACGATGTAAATGTTTCTCTTCCTGCAAGTGTTTTAAAAAATCATCCTGATGCAACCATTTATGTTGACGAAGCCGCTGCTTCTTTATTAAAGTAATTATGAATAAAAAATGTTTAATTTGTAATCAAGAAGTCCCAACTCAATCCATTAGTTTATTATTAGAAGAAGTGCATTGTCCTCATTGTGGTTCTTATCGATATGAATTGGCTTTTAAAACCTCTTATGATTTCTTTTTATCTCAACAAAGTGAAAAAGAGCAAAAAAGAATTCAAAAACAAATGCAAAAAATCGTACAACAAGGAGCAGTTTGTTTTGTCGATGATTATGAAAAAGTTGAAATGGATGGGTATGCTTTATATGAATTATTAGACATATTAAATCCTTTAGGAATTGATGTTGCTCATAATAATACGATTGATAGTAATTACAAAGATTAAAAAAATGATGAAATTCATCATTTTTTTCTTTATAATAAAAGCCGGAGTGAAAAAAATGAGTATAAAACAAAAATATCTGCATTGGGTAGATGCTCATGTAGATGATTTAACCAATAAAAAAATTATCGTAACTGGTGCCAATTCTGGAATTGGTTTACAAGTAGCCGGTTATTTAGCCTATAAAAATGCCACAGTCATTATGGCTTGTAGGGATTTAAATAAAGCAAAAAAAGCAAAAAGCGAATTACTGCAACAATTTCCTCATGCCAATATTCACGTGTTGCAATTAAATTTAGCTTCAAATGAAAGTATTCAAAATTTTGTCGCTTATATCATTAAAGAATATCGCCAAATTGATATTATCATCCATAATGCTGGCGTATATCATTTGAAAAAATCATGGACAAAAGATCATTTTGAAACCGTCATGGCGACAAATTATTTAGGAACTTATTTATTAAATGAGACATTACTCCCTTATATTAAAGAAAGAATTGTATTTACCACTTCAATTGCTCACAAATGGGGTAAAATCAATTATGACGATTTTTTCAGTCTCAATAAGTATCGTCACACAAAAGTTTATGCTAATTCCAAATTGGCTCTATCTCGTTATTTTACTTTTTTATCTTTGCAATCTCCATTAAAAATTGTCGCTGCGCATCCAGGAATTTGTTATACCAATTTATTAGATCCTCAACGTGGTGGCGTTTCAAAAACTTTTGCTAAATGTGGAAATGCTTTTTTACATTTATTCATGCATTCTGCACAAAAAGGTGCTTTATCTACAATTTTAGCAGCTACTTCATCAATAAACAATGGCGATCTTTTTGGACCCCGAGGCTTATTTCATATTTCAGGATATCCCAAAAAACAAAAACTTTCTAAAAAAGCATGGAAAGAACAGCAAGAATTAATTCTTTATACAAAAAGTTTATTTCAAACAAAAAGATAATTGCATTTTTTATACATATGACATATTATAAGTTGTACGGAATAGATTTCCACCCAATCATTGGAGGTAAAACAAATGATATTAAAAAAAGATTTACAAGAAGTTTTTGCAAATTATGGTTTTGATGCTGCTTCTTATGTCAATATAAAACAAATTAAAATTGGTCATATTAATAGTACCTATACTTTATACTTTGATCATGGGAGTTCAGTAAAAAGGTATCTATTACAAGAAATCAACACGAATGTGTTTAAAAATCCGATTCAATTAATGGAAAACATTGAAAAAATCACTACTTTTTTAGGAGAAAAAGTACGTCTTTCGGGTGCAAAAAACTATGAAAATCTTTCTTTGAAAGTTTTAAAAACAATTGATCATCACTCTTATATGATTTCAAGTAAAAATCACTTTTTCAGAGTTTATAATTTCATTGAAAATGCAAAAACTTATCAAAAAACAAATGATTTAAAATTATTTTATAATGCTGGAAAAACAGTAGGAACGTTCCAAAATATGCTTTCTGATTTTGATGCTTCTCAACTTCACGAAACCATTCCTAATTTTCATAACACTCCTTACCGATTCCAAACTTTCTTAAGAATTTTAAAAGAAAATCCTTGTGATCGAGCAAAAAATTGTGAGGAAGAAATTCAATTTGTCTTGCATTTAAAAGATTTCACTTCTGCCATTACTTCTTTAATTGAGAAAAATATGATTCCCATTAAAGTCACTCACAATGATACCAAACTAAATAACATCATGTTTGATTGTGAAACAAAAGAAGGATTATGTTTAGTTGATTTAGATACTGTTATGCCTGGGACCATTCTTTATGACTTTGGAGATGCCATTCGTTCAGGATGTAATCGCGCAGAAGAAGATGAAAAAAATCTAGAAAAAGTGCGTTTTTCTGTTGATTTATTCAAATCTTTTACAGAAGGCTATTTATCTTCAGTGGCAAGTAGTATTACAGAATGCGAAGTTCAACATTTAGTTGATAGTGCTATTTTAATGACTTTTGAATGTGGTATGCGCTTTTTGACAGATTATTTAGATGGAGACCATTATTTTAAGACAAAATATGATGAACATAATCTGGTTCGCTGCAAAACTCAATTTCACTTAGTCAAGCAAATGATTGAACAAAAAGACATTTTAGAAGAAATTGTGCAAGAAGCTTATAAAAAAGAATCTAATTGGAAGTAGTTGAAAAACTACTTTTTTTGTTATAATGTAAAAAAAAGGAGGGACCTTTTTTGAAAAAATATCAAGTTCAAATGATTCGACCATCTACATTTAGTATTAATAATGATTTGCTTTGTACAACTTATGTCATCGTTGGCGATAAAAAAGCAATGGTCATTGATTTAGGAATGACCAAAAAAGATTCCTTATTATCTGTTATACAAACCATTACCAACAAAGAATTAATTGTGGTTTTAACACATGGTCATGCTGACCATTGTGGACATTTAAAAGAATTTGATGAAGTTTATTTAGATTTTGATGATTTACCTTGTCTTTATCGACAAAAAGGCATGAAACCCTATCTAAGCAAACTTCGTCCTTTATTTCATGAAATGGAATTTGATTTGGGAAATCGGCGAATCAAAATCATTAAAACTCCTGGTCATACCAAAGGAAGTGTTACCATTATCGACGAAAAAGAACATCTTTTATTTACTGGTGACCAATTTGGATCAGGATGCGGGGTTTGGATGCAAGTGCTTGAAGCTCTTCCTTTATCTGAATATGCCCAATCCATCGAAAATTTTATTCAATATTTAACTACTCATTATGATTTTTCCTTTGATGAGTGGACTTATTTTGGTGGTCATTTAGGTCAAGAAAAAACGGGCAAATTAGGATATAATCCTTTGAATAGTGAAATGGTTAAAAATTTAAAAACTCTGTCTTTATTGCTTTTAAAGCACCAAATTCCTTTAATCCCTTCAAAGGCAAAATCTTTTACAAATATACCTTCTTATTATGCTTGTTATAAAAATGCAGAAATGATTGTTGCCGGAACTGATTTTCAATAAAAGGAGATTTAAACAAATAAATCTCCTTGAAAAACACCTAATTCTTCCATTTTTTTATCAATTTGATTGACAACATTTAATTTTTTAATAATCCATTTAGGTGCAATTAATTGTAACGCATCGCTATCTCCTCCAATGCGATGAACGATAATAGATCCTTTTAGATGTTGCAATTGTTCGATGACGACATCAATAAATTCTTGTTCAGATAATAATGTAAATTTTTGATTGGCATAATCCTTTGCAATTTTAGTTCCTTCTAAAATGTTTAACATATGAATTTTAATGCCAAAAATAGGCAATTTATTCAATTTTTTTATCGTTTGTACCATCATTTTTGGTGTTTCATGGGGTAAACCATCAATAATATGTACAACCACTGGAATCTGTGCTTTATGCAATAATTGCACAGCCTTTTCAAAACAAGAGTAAGGGTAACAACGATGGATAATCTTTGCAGTTTTATCATAAGAAGTCTGTAATCCTAACTCAATCCAAAACTCTGAAAAATGTTGCTTTAAGTCTTTAAGATAATCCACAATTTCTTCATTAATACAATCTGGCCGAGTGGCAATTGACATTCCAATGACATTTTCTTTTCCAATAAAGGGTTCGAACGTTTCTTTTAATTTTTGAATAGAACCATATGTATTGGTATAAGCTTGGAAATAAACAATATAATAAGCATCTGGCCATTTTCTTTTCATGACGCGAATCATTTCTTCATATTGTTGAGTTAAAGAATGAAGTGGGTTTCCAGCAAAATCCCCCGATCCTTTATTAGAACAAAAAGTACATCCTCCAATTCCTTTTGTTCCATCACGATTTGGACAACTAAAAGAAGCATTTAAAGGAAGCTTAAATACTTTTTTCCCATATTTGGTTTTTAAATAATAATCTAATGTATGATAACGTTTATTCGTTACCTGATATTCATAAGCCATTTTTAATCTCTGATAAAATAAATGCTTTCATTTTATCATGTCTTTCTTGTGCTTCTTTTGCTGTTTTACCACAAAAAGCAAAATAAAATTTACATTTTGGCTCTGTTCCAGAAGGACGAATGGCAATAAAGGAACCATCTAAGAACAAATATCTCAACACATTGGATTGTTCATAATTTAAAGGAGTAACTTGATTATTGGTAATAGAAGTTAAAGATAAATAATCTTCAATGGTTGTCACTTTTTCACCTTGAATGGTTTCATACTTCGTTTGTCTTAATTTTTCCATCATTTTGGTAATTTCTTTTAACCCTTCACTGCCACTTACTTTATAAGCGTATTGAGATTCCACATGATATCCTAAACGTTGTTGCAATTGCTCATAAACTTCACTTAAATTTTTGCCTTGATTTTTATAATATGCAGCCATTTCACAAATCAATAAAACAGATTGCACTCCATCCTTATCTCTGACATTTGGATTGAACAAATAACCATACGATTCTTCATATCCCATTTGAAAAGTTGGTCCATTATTTTTTAAAGCATTTGCAATTTTATCACCAATATATTTAAACCCCGTTAAAGTTTGTTCACATAAAACACCAAAAGAACGAGCAACTTTCATTCCTAATGGTGAGGTAACGATGGTATTATAGACAATGCTAGGCATGGTTAATTCATTTTTTTCTTTTTTAGATTGTAAAAGATAATCCATTAAAAGAGAACCTGTTTGGTTTCCTGTAAAATAAATGGGCTTTTTATTTTTATCAAGTATAACCAGTCCCACACGGTCACAATCAGGGTCTGTTGTCAAAATAATATCTGCTTGATGTTGCTTAGCCACTTGAATAGCAGCCACATAAGCATCTTTTTCTTCTGGATTAGGAGATAATGTATTTTCAAAAGTTGGGCTAGGATAGGCTTGTTCTTTTACATCAATAACTGAATAATTTGCTCTTTTTAATACTTCCATTACAGGTACATATCCCGTTCCGTGTTGAGGAGAATACACCACTTTTAGTGAAGAATGATCCATTTCTTTACGAATTTGAGTATCTAATACCATTTGATAATAAGCTTCATCCACTTCTTTTGAAAGCACATGAATGAAAGGACTTTGGTTGACAGTCAAAATATTTAGTTCGTCTTCAATTTGATTGATTTTTTCAAGCACTTGATTAGATTGTTCCAAAATGAGTTGACATCCATCTTCGTTATAAATCTTATACCCATTATATTCTTTAGGGTTGTGAGAAGCTGTTATCATAATTCCTCCAGCCGCTTTTAAATATCGAACGGCAAAAGATAACTCAGGAGTTGGCCTTAAATCATCAAAAATATACGATTTTATTCCCAATGCTGCCAATACTTTTGCTGCTTCTAGTGTAAATAGGTCACTATTTTGCCGATTATCATGGGCGATAACGACTCCTTTTTGTGCTGTTTCAGGATTTTTTTGTAATAAATATAATCCAAATCCATACGTGGCTTTTTTTACCACAATAGAATTCATATTATTGGTTCCAGGCCCCATTATTCCACGCATTCCACCCGTGCCAAATTCTAAATCTTTATAAAAAGCTTCATAAATTTGTTTGTCGTTCATGGCTTGCAATTCTTTTTTTAATGATTCTTCTACTGCATCACTTTTCAACCATTTTTGATATTTATCATAAGCATTCATTTTCATTTCCTCCTTTAGATAATTGTTGAAGTAACTTTTCTTGCCATAAAAACAATGGAGCAACAAAACTTTTTTTATTTAAATAAGATAGTGGTGAATCTATGTGAATAAAACGAAGTTGTTTAGCGTGTAAAAAATAGTCTTTCATTTTATATTTTTTAGCTAAACTATCAGAAAAGGAATTTCCATATTTTTGATCGCCAATTAATGGATGACCAATTGCTTGTAAATGAACACGAATTTGATGAGTACGTCCTGTCAATATCGTCACTTCTAATAAAGTACAATCTTCATATTGTCGAATGGGTTGATATAGCGTTTTTGCATATGCTCCATCTTTAGAAACATAAACTCTTTTTTCTTGTTCGTCTTTTTTTAAAGGAAGTTCAATTTCTCCTTGCTCTTTAATGATTCCTGCTACTAAGGCTAAATATTTTTTTTGTAAACAATCATGCTCTTTAAATGCTAAAAATAGACTTTGCAACGTTAAAGCATTTTTCCCAAAAACGACAAGTCCACTCGTATTTCTATCTAATCGATGAGCTAAAGCTGGAACAAAAGTGGTCTCTTTTTCTAAAACATACTCTTTATTTTGAATGAGATAATATAACACTTGTTTTGTCAAGTTATCTTCATTTTTTTGATTTCCTTCATGCACTAATAAATGAATAGGCTTATTGACAATTAAGACATTTTGATCTTCATAGATTACTTTAAAAGTTTGATTTTTAGAAACTAATACATCTTTTGAAAGATGGAGTTGTTCTTGAACATAAATGGTCAAAACATCTCCTAATTTTGTAATATAGTCTGGTTTGGCCGGTTTTTTATTGATTTTAATTTCTTTTTTTCGAAATAATTTATAAATATACGATAAAGAGGCTTGATTTAAATATTGACGAACGAAATGATCTAATCGCTTATTTTGTTCATTTTCAGAAATCATTATTTCAATCATTTTCATCTCACCTCGCCTATTTTAATTGTATCAAATTCTCAATAAAATAAAAAGAAGTTCTCTTTTTAAAAAACATTATTCACTATGAATTTTAAACAAATATTTGAAGAAATAAAAAAAATGTCATTTTTAAGATTTTATTTGTTTATAAAAAAAGAGTCCTTATTGAAAGAACTCTTTTTATTTTTTAATCTTCAATTTCAATGACGCCATATCCGCCATCATTTCTTTTATACACAACGGATACAGATTGATCTTCTTGATCAAGATAAATAAAGAAATTATGTCCTAAAGCGTCCATTGACATAATTGCATCATCTAAAGTCATTGGTGTAGGACGAATACTTTTAGTGCGAACAAACACATCTTCTTCTTGTCTATCTTCTGCTAAAATTTCATTTAACACAAAGGCTTTGCCTAAATTGGTTTTAGAGTTTGTTCTATCTAATTTTGTTTTAACCTTTCTAATTTGCGATTCTAATTTTTCTTTAGCAACATCTACAGCATCTAAAATATCATCTGCTTCTACTTCGCTACGTAGAACAAGGAATTTTGTTGGAATCGTGATTTCCACCTTTTCTTTAGAACCATGACTTTTAACAACGACTCTACATTCTAATTCATCACTTTTGTAAAGCATTTTTTCAAGTCTTGATAATTTGGTAATGACGATATCCTCAATTTTTTTGGATAAACGAACTCCATTTTTCACAACTACATATTTCATAACAAAATCTCCTTTCTTCTTTATTTTAGTATAGCATATTTTTTATTGCTTTGTACCTTCTTTTTTTATTTGTATTTCATCAATGTTTTTTAAACTAATTTCTCTTTGATGCAATTCAATTTCTTTAATCATTTCTACTAGCGTTGTATTTAAAGGAGTAGGAACTTGAACTTGTTTTCCTAACGAAGCAATATAGCCATTGAAATAATCGATTTCTGTTTTTTGTCCTCTTTGTAAAGATTGTAGTGAAGAAGACTTTAAATGACGATATTTCTTGCCGACAATTTTAATGATAAGATGGTTTATCCATAGGCCAAATTTTGAAGTGCGTTGATAAAGTTTATAATAATCTAATTTTCCACCATAGGGAGGAACTTGAATAGAACAAGCATTAGCTACAGCAATCGCTTCTTGAATAATTTGTAAAAAAATTGTTCTTATTTTTTTAAACTTCATCATTTCACCTAACGTCAAACCAGTCAATGCGCCTAAAGAAGTAATACAAGAATTAATAATCAATTTAGAATATAAATGAGCATAAATATCGTCAACAATCGTGGTTTCAAAGGCGCTTTCTAAACACTCTTGTACTGCCTTTAAATCCCCTTTAAATTCCTTATTAATCGCTCCAATGACAAAAGTTCCTGTACTTGTGATTTCAATTTTTCCTTTTTGGTGCATGGTTGCCCCATATCCTACAACACATCCAACTGTTCTTGAAACAGAAACCATTTCTTGATATAAATCTGTACAAATGCCATTTTGTAAAGAAACAACACTTGTCGTTTCTTTTAAATGAGGCAATAAGACTATTAAGTTTTCTTTTACATCATAAGCTTTAGTGGCAACAAACACCATGTCATACATTCCTGTTAATTCAGAAACCGTTGCTACGGCTTTGATTTTTTGAGTGAAATTTCCTTTCACTCCTGTAATTTCAATTCCATCTTTTTCAATTAAAGTAGCGTAGTCTTCATATTTTGCAACGATAGTTAAATCATACCCTTTTTTTGCCATGCAAGCGGCTAATGAGCCGCCAATCGCTCCGGCTCCAATTAAAACAATTCTCATTTTTTATTCCCCCTCTATAAGTATTTTTTTAATGCATCTACTTTATCTAAATCTTCCCATCGAACAGAAATGTCATGTCGTCCAATATGTCCATAACTTGCTAATTGTTGAAACTGTGGTTTTCTTAAATCCAAAGTTTCAATAATTTGTTGTGGTTGTAATGGAAAGTTTTCTAATATGGCTTGTAATATTTTTTCTTCTGGAATGTGATTTGTTTGATAGGTATCAATCATTACAGAAACAGGATCGGCTTTTCCAATAATATAGGCTAGTTGCACTTCACAACGATTGGCTAATCCTGCTGCTACGACATTTTTGGCAATATAACGTGCCATGTAAGCCCCGCTGCGATCAACCTTTGTGCAATCTTTTCCACTAAAAGCGCCGCCTCCATGACGGGCACTTCCGCCATAAGTATCTACAATAATTTTTCTACCAGTTAAACCGACATCTCCTTTAGGACCCCCAATTACAAATTTTCCAGTCGGATTAATTTCTACTTTAAAATCGGTATTCATATTAAAAGATTGAGCGACTTCAATCATAATTTTTTCTTTTATAAATTTTTTAAATTCTCTTTTTTTGTAATTCGGATCATGTTGAACCGACATGAGAACAGTTAATAATTTTGGATGATTTGGGTCGGTATAGTCTACACTAACTTGAGATTTCATATCTGGTCTTGCCCATTTAAATTGTCCACTTTTTCTTAAATTACTAGCAACACGAACTAATTTATGGGCCATGACAATCGGAAGGGGCATATACCCTTTCGTTTCATCAGTAGCGTATCCAAACATAATTCCTTGGTCTCCGGCACCATTAGCATCCACACCTCGTGCAATGTCAGAGGATTGTTGTTTTACATAAACATCAATTTTGCAACTTTTTGCATCTAGTCCATATTTTTTATTCGTATAACCAACTTCAGTCATAACTTGCCGAGCTATTTTTTTATAGTCAATAGATGCCTTTGTCGTAATTTCTCCACCAATAATTAAATGATTGGTCGTCACATAACACTCACAAGCCACTCGACTATAGGGATCTTGTTTTAAACAAGCATCTAAAATAGCATCAGAAATTTGGTCACATAACTTATCTGGATGTCCTTCTGAAACCGATTCAGAAGTAAACACTTTTTTGAAATTCATTGTCCTTCTCTCCCTTTACTACATAAAAAAAGCTCTCCTTAAGAGGAAAGCTAACTTTCTATTTTATCAGCTTTCTCTTATCGTTCGAAGTTGCCTTCGCTGAGGATAAAGCACCTACTTTTACAAGGGTTGCTACCACGTCATTGATTCCTTCTATCTAGTGGTTCTGAATAAGAGTTTTTTATGTGCTGATATTATAATATAATTTAGGGTCAGTCGTCAATGCTTTTATCATTTTGTCTCGACTGCTTTTCATTTCGAAAACGCAAAACTTGATCCATTTCAATTTTTGTAATGGCTTGAATAATATCATCATCTACACCTAATTCATATAACGATTTGGCAATTTCTAATTGTCTTTTTTGATAGAGTTCTTGATCTTTTTTTGATTTCATTTTTATCACCTAATCGTATTTTTTCCATAAAAAGCAATCTTAAACCTTTTTTATAATTTTTTTAATGCTTGGGCTAATTGATCAGGACAAGAAGTATTTTTAAACCCACATTTAATATCACTTAGTCTAAAAATGACTTCTTCTACTGGTAAGCCCTCTACTAATTTAGATACTCCTTGCGTATTTCCAGAACATCCACCTAAAAAATGAACGTTATAAACTTTCCCATCTTCAATATCAAAAGCAATTTCTCTAGAACAAGTTCCACTTGTTTTGTAAGTATAATGTTTCATCGTTTATCCTTCCTTTATTTTATTATATAAAATGATTTTTATAAAAAAAAGAGTTTTGCCACGGAAAATGATTTCATATCATAGTGTTAGATAGAATTTAAAGAGGGTCGGTTTATGAAAAAAATCACTTTATTTATTTTTTCTTTTTTACTTTTATGTAGTTGCCATGCAAAAGATTTAACCATTGATGGTACAGCTTATGCCAATGTCTATACCCATTATAAAACATTGCAACCTTATATTTGTCTCACTTTTGATGATGGTCCAGATCAAGTTCAAACGCCTAAAGTTCTTGATTTATTAAAAAAATATGGAATTAAAGCTACTTTTTTTGTCCTTGGAGAAGAAGTAGAATATCAAAAAGAGATGTTAAAAAAAGTTGCCGAAGCAGGTCATGAAATAGGCAATCACTTTTTTAAACATGACAATATTCATAAACTAAGTGAACAACAAATTCGTGAATCCATCGTTAAAAATAATGAATTAATAGAAGATGCAATCGGAGTCAAACCGACGCTTGTACGACCACCTTATGGAATTGTTACCGATACTTTAAAAAAAGTTTGTAAAGAATTAGATATGGACATTATCTTGTGGAATAAAGACTCCAAAGATTGGAATAAAACACCAGATTCAACCATCATCAAAACTATGTTAAAATCACCAGCCAATGGAGATATTTTACTATTTCATGATGGAAGCAAAACGTATACAAATACGCTTTCTTCTTTAGATGTCATCATTCCTTCATTACAAAAAAAGAAATTCGAATTTGTCACTGTTTCGAATTTGCTTGATCAATGAGATATTGTTTTAAATAATCATTAATTTTTATAGAAATTTGATAATAAAAATCTTTTGTATCATTTCCATCATAAGGAACAATTTCTTCATAAACTTTTCCTTCATCAAATAAAATGACACATTCTTGTGGGTTAAAATAAACATCTAACAACAAAAGATGTTTTTTATTTCCTAGTAATGTATGATAATAAATGGCAACTTCTTGTTGATAGTTGATAATGGGTGTAATGGTTATTTTTTCATCACTTTCTACTTCTAAACAAAGATTATGTTCTTTATAATCTTGAATAATTTTATCAAAAAAAGTAGTGGGATTGGTCAATGCTAAGTCAAAACGAGCATCAATTTTTCTTTTACGAATGCGATGTTGATAAACAATAATAAATACTGCACATAAAAAAGCAAGAACTAAAAAACCAATTGCTAAACCATCCAAGATTCCAAAATAATCTTTTTGAGCAGCAAATATTTCTAAAATTACACTTGTAATGATAAATACAAAAGCAATAATTGAACTCCACAATATTACTCTTTGAATCCGTTTCTTTTCTTCCATATTATCATCCCCATGTTAATTATTATAACATATTCTTTTCTTCCTGTGTGTGTCATTTTAAAAAAACAATAAAACGAATTTTTAAATATAAAAACAGATGGAAAAATGCCCACCTGATTTTAATAATTTTGAACTTTTTTAATGATTTGTTTACGATAAACATAGAACTGATTTTCTAGTTCTATGAATTGATATTTTTTTTGAATTCTTTTCCGAGGTGGCACATTATATCGAGCCGGATAAATTTCAGCGAGTAGATATTTTTTTCTATCGTCTATAACTTTTACCACTTTGGATTCAAAAATATCAAAACTAAACATCGCACATATAGCAAAAAACAAGGTAATCATGCCAATGTTTGAACGAATATATAAAATCATTACTCCAGCAAAAAAGTTTTGATATCCATTGTATTTTCCTAAAATTTTATCGAAAGAAACAGATGTTTCATAAGGTGCACTAGCTGCATTTGCATCTCCTTTAAATTGATAGGTAATTCCTGCTTCACTTGAATGAATTGCAACTAATCGATGGACAATTATTTTACCTTCTGGATCATAAAAAGCATAAATATCGTTGATTTTCATCTCTTCTTGTGTTGCCGATTCAATTCCAATCAAAGAAAATTGGTCAATTTGGTTTGTTATTTCTTCTTCTTTTAATTGGTTATTGGAAGGATGAATTGTTTCCATTGAACCAGTTTCAATCACTAAGTAAGATTTCCCAAAATAGGTAGTGATTCCTTTGCTTAATCGACTTTGTAAACCGATGATAAAAATGAGAACGATGACAATATATAATAAACTAATACATACACGAAATAATGCTCTTAAACAAAAGTTTGCATCGTCTCTTTTTTGAATCAAAACTTGGTAATCATAATAATTTTGGTTTCTCTTTTGAGGTATTTTTTCTAAGGAATTCGTGTTTTTATTAAAAGTGACGTGGCGTTTATATTCTTTTGCTAATTCTTTTTTGAAATTGATATCTTCTAAACCTTTAAGAATACATTTTTTGTAATAAAAATGCCAAACAGAAAAAAGCAAAATATAAGAAAGTGTTAGTAAAAGGATTACAGCAATCGAGACTGCTAAAGAGATTCCTTGTAATTCAGAAATGCTTAATATCGTTCTCATTTTTACTTTCTCCTTACATGAAAAATATAATTTTTCATAATTCTAAAAGGGTATAGTCTTAAACTTTCTAAATGAATGATTTGCCCACTGACACGATCATATATTTCGTATCCATTATTTTCATAATATTCAATAATTTCACTTAAACTCAAACTATTTCCAATTCCTAATGCTGTATTTTTGGTGTTTAAAAAGATTTCTTGACCATCTAATAATGTATCTAAATATAAATTAGAAGCAATAAAGGAATAAGAACTCGTTGAGTCATAAACAATTTTTGGTTGTACAAAAGTTCTTCCATTATCAATTGTCAGAATTTCATCTGCATGAAAAGAATCACTTACATCATAAATTGCAATATAGATATTGTGTTGCCGATAAGCAAAAACATCAATACTTGCTGGTTTGTGAACAGCAAAATCTCCCGGAGTAATCGTATCATAATTAATTCGTATGGCTAAAGAATAGATGCCATACCCTCTTGCTTTTTCTTCATTATTAACTGGTTGTTCAACTTTTTCATTGATGCGAAATAAATTTGCTAAGTTGTCTTGATAACCCGTTATTTCAGAAACATTTATTTCTTGATCTGGATTTTTTACATTTCGAATTGCATCCTTAAAATTATTTGTATCACTCAATTTTGAGAAAAAATTAGCAAAATTATAATCTTCATATCCTGTCAAAGTTCCGGCAATTCCTATATTATAAGTAAGCCCCATATTAAAACTTTCATTTCTATCTAATTGAATTCCAAAAACAATATTGGATAATTGATAGTTAGAATCTGCAAAATAGGAATACCAATCTGTTTCAGTTTCAACATTAAAACGAATATTATTTAATACATAAACATTGTGGTTATTAATATCTCGATTAAATTGCCATTCATTTGAAGAAATTTGTGGGCTTAAACTTTGAGTAGGACCTCCAATTAATTGAGGTTCAAATTGTCTTTCAAATACAATATAAAAATTAGCATAAAGATAAATTCCCCATGATATTTCTTTCACTCTAATTCTAGAAGATTGAAAAGAACAATAGCGTTGAATATTTCTGCTTTCTAAAAGTTGGTCAAATTTTTCTATCTCATTATCTGAAAACGAACCTTCCCCAATTTGGTAGGAGTACCATTCTTTATAAAAAACATGAATATTGTAAATCCCAGCTCCTACTCTTTTCCCTTCATCATTGATTATTGTTAAAGCTTCTTGTTCTAAAAAATTAGTTTTTCCATCGGTTAGTTGAATCGTTTCCCAATTTCCCCAACTATATTTAGCAAACCTAAACTCTAATGATTCACTTATGTCTTCTAACGAATATGTGTTATAAGAATAAACTCGCACTTCTTCCATTCCTTGCTCATTTAAACTTTCTTGCAAATTTTTATCTTGGTTAAAATAATTTGCTTTTTCTAAAGCGTTACCATTTGGAACAATTTGAAAAGCATCATTAGCAGAACGAATACTTTCTGAATCTACATAATCTTTCCCTGTTGTATAAATAGGAAAAACATAAATGTCTAAAGCATTACTATTTGAATTTTCTTTTGGATAATTTTCATCTTGATACATATCATTAAAGATTGATTCTAAAGATAAATTAAAATACATTAAATTAACACTACTATTAGCATAAGGAAAATTCCCAGTAACGCTATCGTTTCCATTATCACCTTGATAGTTCCCAACATTAAAATCTAATGACCATCCATTAAAAGTTAATACATAGCCTCGATCATCTTTTAAAGGAGTAAAAGGAATTCCTATCGTGTTCATAATATCTGAAACTTTAATTTCAGTTACATTTTCTAAAACTTTATAATAGCTACCATCATCAAATTTGCCGTATTTTAAATCTAATGTATTCCCATAAAAATATTGATTTGGTCCTGTATTTTCAGGATTTCTTTGTGGATCAAAATCACTTTGAGCAAAAAAATAAACGTTGTATTTTTGCCCAGTTGGCTGAGGATCATTTAATTCTCCTAAAATATAATTGTCACGCATATCATCGACATGAACATTTGCATTTTTAGTAAGGTTTGATTCTGCTGAATCAAAAATGAAAGTTGCATATCCAATCCCTGTAGACACAATTAAAAGGAAAGATAAAAACAATATGATTTTTTTCATATTATATTACCCCCCCCGGTCTTGAAAATCTATTGAAAACTCCAAATTGATATCGCACAAATATCCATTATTAAATGCATCATTGATTGCATAAATCATTTCATTGTATTGATCACTTGTTTGAGGTTCCATTCCTTTTTTATAACAAAATTCTGGAACGATGGATATACGATAATCTTCTTTCCCAACTAGTGATATTGATTCTTGATAAAAAGTATAAGTGGATGTTAAAGAATCATAAGCAATGTAATCTTTTGCTTCTATATATTTAGACAAGGCATTATTTGAAATAATCGCCGTTCCTGTTAAAGTAGCAATTATATTTTCAGATACAAAAAAATCTGTGTACAATAAATCAATCGCAGGAATAAAATACATTCCTTCTCCAGATTGGGAAAATTCTCCATCTTTTTGTTCTAAAATCAAGCGATAATCGGAAAAGTTGTTATTTTGGACAACACTTAATTTTCCCTCTTCTGCTCCTGCAACGATTTGAACTGTAGCAATTCCTGATGCATGTGTTTCTAATACATCATTAAATTGCCATAAGGCAAAACCTGAACCAACAATACAAAAAGAGCAAAGAAAGGGAGCTATAGTTGCCCATATGCTCATCTTTCTTGCCATTTGTATTAGTTTCCTTCAACTGCAGTAACCGTAACTGTAATCGTTAAATCTAAATTTTCCAAAGCTTCAGAATAATCATGACCTGCGCTTCCATTTAAA
>UMAM01010631.1_pt1 | contig 54094 bp, 51 predicted proteins | sample 1963711 | NCBI WGS metagenome assembly UMAM01 (sample SAMEA4835916, study PRJEB28245) | human gut metagenome | biome: gut microbiome; material: fecal sample | place: Denmark | collected 2008
CTGGTGCACCAGTTGTCACGCCAGTGGCACAGCTGGGTAGCTACGTATGGAACAGATAAGCGCTGAAGGCATCTAAGTGCGAAACTGACCTTAAGATGAGACTTCCCATTCGCAAGAAGTAAGATCCCTTTAAAGTGAAGAGGTAGATAGGTCAGGGGTGTAAGTGTAGTGATACATTAAGCTGACTGATACTAATCGATCGAGGAACTTGTGTAAGTGTGAAGATAAAAAGAAGAGCAGAATTTTTAGGAAGGAAAGCGAGGACCATATCTAGTTTTGAGTGATTGAAGAAATCAACTCAAGGAAAAAAGAGTCTGGTGACGAAGGCACGGTGGACACACCTGTACCCATCCCGAACACAGAAGTTAAGCACCGTAACGGCGAAGGTATCCGCAAGGGGAGAATAGCACGTTGCCGGGCTTTTTTTTACCCTTTTTTATTGAATAAAAAAAGATTTTCTAGTAAAAAAGTAATAGAAAAGTGATATAAACTCAGTAGTAATTTGAAGTCTTTCTTTATTTTATTTGTGTTATATTATATCATGCCTATAAAATAGGCAACTTTGGAAAGGAGTGTTTGGTATGTACCTATTGAGCCAGGGGTGTTTGGTAGATAGGTAATTTTTAATTGGAGGACAATTCTTTGGAGTATTTGATTGCATTGATTATTGCACTAATACTATTGATTCAATTCTTTAAAGATAATCAATCAAAAAAGAAGTAACTCTTTAAAATTATCTGCCAAACATCCTTAAAAAAGTTCGAGGGTCAAGTGTCATACCACTTGACCCTCCAAAATTATCTGCCATTGTTATTATATGACATTTTATTGAATATGTAAATATATCAATAATCATTTTTTTGAAAATTATTCATTGAAATTATTTTTCAGTTATTAATAAAGTATTTGCTACTGCTCTAGTATTATAACCTGCTGTTAAAACTAGTTTATCATTATTTCTAGTGATTAGTCCAGTTGAACCACCACCATCTAAATTGAAAGCATCTTTACAACCAAAATATCTCATAAAATCTGCAATTTCAGTCAGTTTTAAACCTGCATTAGCTCCATCTTCACATACTAAAATCATAACATTTCCATTGCCATCTACACCAACTGCTGTTCTAGAGCGTCTAGATTGAGCACTATTGGTAGTTTCTTTATTGAGATTGAAAGCAATTTGATAATCTTGAATGAGTAAATGACGTCCACCAATCACTGTTTTAGTATTAGAAAAAGCATTTTGATCAGACTTTGTAACACCAATACGAACTTGATAATCAACTTTAGCTAAATTAAAAAAAGTTGAATTTGTTAAAATTGCTACTTGATTAGACTCAAGTGTGAGTGATCCAGAATAAGATTGTAATTTTTGTACAATTATGCCATCAAAAGGGAAATTTGTAGCTAAATTATTGTAAGATTGTGTTTTTTCAATAATCAATACATTTTTATTTGTTACACTTGTGTTTTGAGTTATTAATTCATTTTCAATGGTGCGAGCGTTTCCTTGATGAGCATCATACATTATTGTTCCATCAATTGCATCGATATTGAAACTTCCTTTTTTATTAGCAACATAATCATATAATTCTATAGCATTATCGATTCGATAATAGGTTGAACTATTTAATGCACTTTTTTCTACACTTGCTACATTATTATAAGAAACAGCTAACGCAAACATACCATTGACTAAATCTTCATAGGAACAGGATTTAGCACTCACTACAAACCCATTTTTTACAATAAAGCCGTTAGGCATACCAGAACCTAAATAACCAAAATAATCACCATTCACTCCTGCATAAACTTTTTTACCAGTTGATGATTCATATTTTTGTCCTTGCGTTAAAAGAACTTGATTTCCTGTAGGATATAGTGAGTTATCTTTTGTACCCACTTCTATGGTTACTTTTTTCATATTCGCAGTTAATAGATAAACATCACGAGCATTAGAACCATCTACCGAATAATAATTATATTTTGTTAAAGTTACACCATCGGTAATATTTGTTATTTGAGGAGATAAATTATCAGTATAAAAATATTCATTTCCATAATATGGTGCTGTTTCAGTAACGAGTTCTTTCTCCACTAATCCAGGTAAACTAGCAACACTTACATTTACTAGAATATTTTTGGTGATTTCATTAATTGTTTTGACAGTAATCGTTGTTGCACCAACTTTATTCGCTGTGATTACTCCTAAAGCAGATACACTAGCAATATCGTCATTAGTACTTTCAAAAGTCAGATTTCTTTCAGTGGTATTTTCAGGAATAAAAGAAACCTTTATGTTTTGTGTTTCTTCTACATATAAATTTATTACTTCATCACTTAATAATATATCAGTGGGGAGTATAGGAAGATCACTTACAATAGAACTAGAAGATGATGTAGAATCATTTGAAGAAGAATTACTTGAAGACGAATTTAATTTATCACTTTTTGAAATATCACAAGCACATAAAAATAAAGTTAAAGATAATAAAAGATATTTTTTCATTTTGCCTCCTCATTTAATCTTTGATTGATTTATATTAAAAAAGAAGTTCTTTGTAGGAAAAATTCTATGCACTTCCTTTTTAACTTCTAACTTCTACTATGTTTAAATCTATTTCATGTTAAAATTTTTATCTTGTATTTAAAACCTAAAATTAGGGATTATTTAAAAATGGTGCCGACAACTGGATTTGAACCAGCAGCCTATTCATTACGAGTGAATTGCTCTACCGTTGGAGCTATGTCGGCAACAAATATATTATATAATATTTTCGATTTTGAATCAATGCTTTATATTGTTAATATAAATAGAAAATGCTATAATTATTAAAACAAAGGTGGTGTTATCATGGCAAAGATAATGGTCGGATTAAGTGGAGGCGTGGATAGTGCTATAGCGGCTTATCTTTTAAAAAAACAAGGTCATGAAGTCATCGCTGCTTTTATGAGAAATTGGGATTCAACCGCTAATAATGATATTTTGGGTAATTCTTGGCAAGGAGAAATTTGTCCACAAGAAATGGATTATTTAGATGCCAAAAAAACAGCTGAAATTTTAAATATTCCTTTATATCGAGTAGATTTTATTAAAGAATATTGGGACTATGTTTTTACATATTTTTTGGATGAATATAAAAAGGGGCGCACACCCAATCCAGATATCATGTGTAATAAATATATTAAATTTGATTGCTTTATTGATTTTGCAAAAAAGTTTAATGTTGACTATGTAGCTACGGGACATTATGCAAAAGTGGTACATGAAAATGGACATTCAAAGCTATATAAAGCAAAAGATAAAAACAAAGATCAATCTTACTTTTTGTCCTTTTTATCGGATGAACAATTAAATTTTTCTTTGTTTCCTTTAGAAAATATAACAAAAGAAGAAGTAAGAAAAATTGCTAATGAATTACATCTCAATGTAGCTAATAAGAAAGATTCTACCGGAATTTGTTTTATAGGAGAAAGAAATTTTAAAGAATTTTTGAAAAATTACATTCCTGCTAAACCAGGAGAAATTATTGATATTGTGACACAAAAAAAAGTTGGAGAACACCAAGGGGTATATTATTATACTTTTGGTCAAAGAAAAGGTTTAAATATTGGTGGAATCAAAGGTAGTGATGGCAAATCATGGTTTGTTGTCAAAAAAGATGTAAAAAAGAATCGATTATATGTTGCAATGGGAGATGACAATGATTATTTACTTTGTGATGAAGTCATCGTAAAACAATCGAATTTTTTTGTAAGTATGGAAAACAATCAATGGCTTTTTTGCCATGCTAAATTTCGTTATCGTCAACAAGATAATCCTGTAAAGATAAAAAAAGTAGATGAGGATACTATAATTGTTTCAAGTGATATTCCTTTAAAAGCAATTACTCCTGGACAAATTGCTGTTTTTTATGATGCCGAAACAGAACAAGTCATCGCGTCAGGAATCATTGATTCATGTTATAAAAATCACGCAAAATTGGATTTATTATGATGGATAAAGAACAAGTTACTTTACAAGGATTTATTACTTTTTATAAATATCAAAATGAGCAATCTGGATATAAAATTGCTTTATTTAAAATTGATGATAATCTTCAAGAACGAGTTATTACAATTGTCGGATATTTTCCAACTTTCAAAAAAGAGGATATTTTAATAGCTAAAGGTATTTTTATAAAACATCCTAAATATGGATTACAGTTTGAAGTCCAAGAAATTGAAAAGCAATATCCTCATAGTGAAAGCATGATCGTTCGATTTTTATCTTCTTCACAGTTTCCTAAAGTAGGAAAAGCAACTGCACAAAAAATTTATGACTATTTAAAAGAAAATACTCTTTCCACTTTAGCAAATAATGAAGAAGTTTATGAAAAATTGCTACAACATAAAATCATTTCTATCGCTCAAAAAGAAAGTTTAATCCATGGATTAAAAAATATAAAAAATGAAAAAGGAATGCAAATTTTATTAAAATATGGCTTTAGCATGAAAAATATTATGAAAATTGAATCAATTTATAAAGATCAGATGGAAATGGTTTTAAAAAGTAATCCATATCAAATCATACAAGATGTGGAAGGAATTGGTTTTAAGACCATTGATAAATTATCTTTAAATTTAGGGATTCAACCACAAGACAAACGACGAATAAAAGCTGCTATCCTCTATAGTGTTTTAACTTTATGTCATCAAAGTGGTGATACCTATGTTTTTTTACCTACTATTATAAAAGAATTGAATCAATTAATTGAAGTTCAATCATTGCCTTTTGAAGAAAGTTTACAAGAATTAATAGAAGAAAAAAATCTCATTTTAGAAGAAAATCGATATTACCATTACACATTATATCAAGCCGAACAAAATATCGCTTCTTTATTAAAACCATATATTACACGACGATTAGAAGTTGATTTTTTAAATGATTTAGAATTCATCATAGCAGAAATTGAAAAGGAAAAAGGAATTTGTTACACATTAGAACAAAAAGAGAGTTTAAAAGAAGCATTGCAACATGGTTTATTTATCATTACAGGAGGACCAGGAACAGGAAAAACGACGATTTTAGATGCTTTAATTAAAATTTATAAAAAAGGATATGGTCAAAATTTTCAAATTTCACTATGTGCTCCCACAGGACGAGCTAGCAAAAGAATGACTCAATTGACAGGACAAAGCGCGTGCACAATTCATCGGTTTTTAAAGTGGGACTTACATTCCAATACCTTTTCAAAAAATGAATTTGACCCAGTATATACTGATGTTTTAATTATTGATGAATTTTCAATGGTAGATACTCTTTTATTTCATGCTTTGTTAAAAGGAGTAAAAAATGTTTCTCAGATTATTTTAATTGGAGATGATGGACAGATTCCTTCTGTTGGAGCTGGAAATGTTTTACATGATTTATTACAAATACCACAGATTGCAAAATTAAAATTAAATCAAATCTTCCGACAAGAACATGGTTCAACTATTATTCAACTCGCACATGATATTCGTTATGGAAAGATAAAAATGAATTACCCTTTTAAAGAAGATGTTCGATTTTATCCCATGATGCCAATACAAGCCCCTCATTTTATTTTAAAATTACTTTCACTTGCTTTTGATCAAGGCTATACTTTGGAAGATATTCAAGTGATTATTCCAATGTATGCACAAGTTGCTGGAATTGATAATATCAATCGGCATATTCAAGATTATGTCAACCCATCTGATCCATCAAAGCCAGAAATGGCTGTAGGACATCAAATTTTTAGAATTCATGATAAAGTATTACAATTAAAAAATCAGCCGGATGAAGATATTTTCAATGGTGATATTGGATATATCGTTGATATAGATAAAGAAAATGATTGCATGGTCGTGGATTTTGATGGACATTTTGTAGAATACACGCGACCTTATTTTACCAATCTGACTCTTGCTTATGCGATGAGTGTTCACAAAGCACAAGGTAGTGAGTTTAAAGTGGTCATTATGTGTGTGTTTAAAGAATATGGCAGAATGCTCAATCAAAAATTGATTTATACAGCAGTTAGTCGAGCAAAAAAAATCTTAATTATTCTTGGAGAAGAAACAGTTTTTGTTTCAAAAAGTATTGAAGAAGAGAAAAAAAGTAGATTAACTACTTTGACAAGATGGATTAACCAATATTTTTAACCAATTATTGCCAGCTAAAAAAGGAAGACTTTTCTCATAATATGTTTGGTGATAGATTTATGTTTAAAAAAAATAAGTTAATGAGTTTAACCAACTTAGTCAAACTCCTAGTTGTCATTGAAATGGCAAGATTTACGATGGAAGAAATCAAAATGATGCTTCATTTAAAAGATAAAATGATGACGAAATTGGGCAAAAAAAACTGTCATTGCTCAATGAATGGAGAAGATGATGCATAAGCATCATTTTTTAAAATGGAGAAATCTTATAAGAAAAAAATAAATCATCTTTTTTATTATGGCGGAATACTACTTTTAGTATGTCTCGCGTTTTTTACGTTAAAATATTTAAACTTATATCAAGTCATTGTAAAAACACTCACAGCCATTATTCCCGTTTTAATAGCAGTTTTAATTAGTTTTTTAGTAGAACCAATGATTTTAAAATTAACAAAGTATAAAATAAAAAGAGTATTTGCAGTATTACTGGTCTACTTAATTGTTTATGGCATGATTATTGGCATTTTTATCGTCATTACGCCTATATTTTTACATAATTTATCTTTATTTTTAGATAAACTGCCTAAAATACTTCAAGAGTTAGAAAATTATTTAAATCGTTGGATTAAAAATGTTCACATTGACATTGATTTATCAAAAATGATTCCTCCTATTGACAATCAACATTTAGATAAAATTATCATTTTTGCTTCAAAAACTTTTGATGTTGGATTTTATATCAGTTTAGTTGTAGTAGGATCAATTTTTTTATCCTTTGATTACCAAAATTTTAAAAAAGGAGTCAAATCTTTTTTGCCAAGCAAGTATAAAGAAAAGATTGAACGTTATTTTATGGATTTTTTACCATTTATTTATAAATATGTGAAAGGAATTTTTATTGATTCTATTATTATCTTTTTAATGGGATTCATTACCTTTTTTGTATTTGGATATTCTAATGCATTCTTTTTTGCCATCTTACTTGCCATTACGAATTGTATTCCTTTATTTGGACCTTACATATCAGGAATTCCTATTGTTTTAATCAGTTTTTTGACTTCTACACAAAGTGGCGTTACCGCATTGATTATTATTATTTCTTTACAAGTAATCGATGGAAATATCATTCAACCTTTAATAATGAAAAATATTTTATATCTTCACCCATTAGAAAATGTGTTAGGCATTAGCATTTTAACTACTTTATTTGGTTTGATTGGCATGATTTTATCTCCGATTGTCGTGACTTCTATTAAAATTTTATCTAAACACATCAAAATGTATCGTGATGAAGAAAAAAGACAAATCGAGACTTTTAAAAATCAGCAGAAATTAAATTAATTCTTTTCAATAAAATAAAAATAAGATATAATATAATAAATTGTTGAAAAAGATAAAATTGTACCCGAATTGATAGAGAGAACTTGTCGGTGGAAATAGTTTAAAGAAGGACAATTTTGCTACTTTGGAAAGCTATTAAAAATAGACGTAATCCTGCGTTAAAGGAATCAATTAAGCGCATTATCTTTGATAATGAAGTAGGATGGTACCGCGAAATTTTTCGTTCCTACAATAATATTGGAGGAACTTTTTATATGAAATACATGTCAAGTAATCAAATTCGTAACACATGGTTGCAATTTTTTCAATCAAAGGGTCACCACATTGAAGAAAGTGCTTCTTTAATTCCCAATAATGACCCAACTTTACTATGGATTAATGCAGGAGTTGCTGCTTTAAAAAAATATTTTGATGGAAGCATTCAACCTGACAATCCACGAATTTGTAATGTACAAAAGGCAATTCGCACGAATGATATAGAAAATGTTGGATTTACAGCAAGACATCACACTTTTTTTGAAATGATGGGAAATTTTTCAATTGGAGATTATTTTCGCAATGAAGCGATTGAATATGCTTATGAATTATTATTTAGCGAAAAATATTTTGACCTTGATAAAGATAAAATATACATTACTTATCATCCTTCAGATAAACAAACTTATCATAAATGGATTAAGGTAGGAATCGATCCTTCCCATTTAATTGAAAATGAAAATAATTTTTGGGAAATTGGTGAAGGTCCCTGTGGTCCAGATACCGAAATGTTTTATGACCGAGGAGAAAGTTTTGATCCACAACATTTAGGATTGAAATTACTTCAAGAAGATATAGAAAACGATCGCTATATTGAAATTTGGAATATTGTATTTTCACAATTCAACGCAAAGAGTGGTTTAAAACGGGAACAATATGAAGAATTACCTCATAAAAATATTGATACCGGTGCTGGCTTAGAACGTTTTGCCTGCATTTTACAACAAACAAAGACTAATTATGAAACGGATTTATTTTTACCAATCATTCAAAAATGTGAAGAACTTGGAACTCAAAAATATGAAAGTGAATTTCATTCCAGTTTCAAAATTATTGCAGATCATTTAAGAACTTGTACCTTTGCATTGGCAGATGGTGCTTCTTTTTCTAATGAAGGTAGAGGATATGTCTTACGTCGCCTTTTAAGAAGAGCCGTTCGACATGGGAAAAAAATTGGAATTGAAGGCCCTTTTTTGGCACAATTAGTAGACACTGTTATTGTAATCATGCAAGATTTTTATCCTTATTTGCTTGAAAAAAAGAATTATATTCAAGATTTAATTACAAAAGAAGAATTAAAATTTATCCAAACTTTGAGCGATGGTGAAAAAAAATTAGAAGAATGGTATGAAAAAAATAAAGCCATTAGTGGGGAAGATGCCTTCATTTTATATGATACTTATGGGTTCCCTTTTGAATTAACAGAAGAGTTTGCAAAAGAAAAAGGAGTTCATGTAAATCATGCTGATTTTGAAAAAGCAATGGAAAGACAAAAAGAAAATGCTCGAGAACGACGCAATGTTCAATCTAGTATGAACTTACAAAATGCTTCTTATTTGGCATTTAAACAACCTTCTGAATTTATTGGATATCGGTATTTTAATACCACAGCGAAAGTCATTGCCATTTTTGAAAAAAATCCTTTACAAGTCGTTTTTGATAAAACTCCTTTTTATGCAGAAATGGGTGGCGAAATAGCAGATGCTGGTACAGTTGAAAGTGATTCATTTTTAGGAAAAGTAGTACACGTTTTAAAAATGCCAAATGGACAACATTTACATCAAATTGAAGTAATAAAAGGAGAACTTAATGTAGAGGACACTGTTTTTCTTCACATAGATGAAAAGAAAAGAATGGCAATTGAAAAGAACCATAGTGCTACCCATTTAATGCATCAAGCTTTAAAAGATGTTTTAGGAGAGCATGTTCAACAACAAGGGTCTTTTGTCAGTGATGAAAATTTACGTTTTGATTTTAACCATTTTAAAAATATTACTTCAGAAGAATTATTACAAGTTGAGCAAATTGTGAATCAAAAAATTCAAGAACAAATTCCTGTGCGAGTTTATCATACTTCTTTACAAGAAGCAAAAAAAGAAGGAATCACTGCTTTATTTAACGAAAAATATAAAGAAGAAGTACGAGTAGTGGATATGACTTATTCTAAAGAATTGTGTGGAGGATGTCATGTAAAAAATACAGGAGATATTTATCATTTTAGTATTGTTTCAGTAGAATCAAAAGGATCAGGAATCTATCGAATTGAAGCTGTAACTGGCAAACAAACCATTGAAAAAATAAAAAAATTGCAACCTTCTTTAATTTTAGAATACACGCAAATTGTTGAAAAAATTAGTCACTTAATTGAAGATAACAAACTTTCTTCTTTTACAATTGTAACAGTAAAGGAAACTCCAAGTTATCAAATGGTTTTAGATTACAAAAAGGCGATTGTAGAAAACAAAGAAATACTAAAAAATATTGATAAAAGATTAAAAGACTTACAACATCAAAAAATTATGACCTCCATTCAAAAAGAAGAAAATGAAATTACTTTTATTCAAGATAAGAAGGTCTTATTTAAACAAATGCAATTAGAAGATATGCAATTAATCAAAATTGTTGCGGATACGCTTTATGAACGTTATCCACAAACTTTAATTTTTATTATCAGTTGTTTTGAAGATAAAACACTTTTTGTTGCAAAAGCCCCACAAGAATATGTAAAATTAGGCATTCATTGTGGCCAATTAGTAAAAGAAGCAGCCACACTTTGCAATGGTAAAGGTGGAGGAAGACCTGATATGGCTCAAGCCGGTGGCCAAAAAGTAGACAATGTTTCAATCATTATAGATAAAATAAAGGAATGTTTACAATGAAAGCAATGGGATTAGATATCGGAACCGTAACGGTAGGGGTAGCGCTCAGTGATGCATTAAAACTCATCGCTAATGCATATACTGTCATTAGATATCAAAAGGAAGGAGAACAAGTCATTCAGCAGATTGTCGATATCATTTGCCAAAATGAAGTAGATGAGGTAATTATAGGAATGCCTTATCATATGAATAAAGATGAATCCGAAGGATGTCAACGTTCAAAAAGATTTAAAGAAGCAATAGAAAAGAAAGTAAATGTAAAAGTTATACTAATGGATGAAAGATTATCTACTGTTAGCGCTCAAAAAAGTTTGCTTGATTTTGACGTAAGTCGCAAAAAAAGAAAAAAAATAGTGGATAAAGTTGCGGCAGCGATTATTTTACAAAATTATTTAGATACAAAAAAATGACATTGTGGTACAATAATAAAAAAATAAAGGAGAACGAAAATGGAAGATAGAAAATTTACTGTCATTGATGAAAATGGAAATGAAAAAGAAATGGAAATCATTTTCACTTATCAAAACGAAGAAACTCAAAAAAATTATGTTTTTTATGTTGATCCTACAAATGAAGAAGAAATTTTTGTTTCCGCTTATGATGAAGAAGGTCATTTATTTCCTATAGAAACAGAAGAAGAATGGGATCACTTAGAAGAAGTATTAGACCATTATCAAGAAGAAGATCATTGTTGTCATCATGACCATCCAGAAGGTGAATGTGGTTGTCATCATGGTGAAGATTGCGAATGTCACCATGGAGAAGATTGTGAATGTCATCATGAGGATAAAGAAGATTGCTGCTGTAAAGACAAACATTAGTTATGAATAAAGGACTGGGTGCACCCCAATTATTTACAAAAAGACTATACATTCGATTGATTGATTTCAATGATTTAGAGGCATTTTTTAATATTTGTCGACAACCGAAAGTGACACAATATTTAACCTTTGAACCACATCAATATTTGTCTGATACTTATCGTGTCATCGAAAATATGCTTCGCTCCTATTATATAGGACAATCAGTTAACTTTGCTATTTTTTTACAATCAAATCATTGTCTTATTGGATCAGCCAGTCTGACATTTAACAATTTGAATCATAGTGCTGAAATAGGGTATCTTCTTGACTCTTTTTATTGGAATCAAGGATACATGACAGAAGCGATTCAATCGCTAATTGAAATTGCATTTGAATATTATCAAGTTGATTTTTTATATGCCAAACATATCTTAGAAAATGTCGCTTCTCAAAAGATTATTGAAAAAATGCATTTTCAAAAAATAGGTATACATGAAAAAGCTTTTTATAAAAATCATCATGCCTATACGATTGTGGAATATCAACTTACAAAAAAAGAATATTTTTTAAATAAGAAATGAAAAAAGTTTCTTATTTTTTTTATTTTGTATTTTATGTACATAATAAACAATATTTATTTAAAAATAATATTTGACATAATGAATAAAATGTGCAATAATAATTTTGAGGTGAAAACGATGAATAAAATGAATGTAACCGATGCAAGAAAAGAAATGAGTCAATTTTTTGATTCTGTTATATTTGAAAAGCCAATTGTGTTAAAAAGAAGAAAATATGAAGCAGTATTAATTGAACGAAATTTATTAAAATTATTTTTGCAAGATAGCGTTCTTCATGTCAAAAAAGAAACGGATCAAGAAAAAAACACAGTTTTATGGGTAGAAAAATTAAATGTTTGGGGTAAAGGAGAAACTTTGAGTCAAGCAACAGAAGATTTATGCAATCACTTGATGGAATATGCTAATGACATTTATGATAATTTCATGTTTTACTTTTATGGGCAAAACATAAAAGATAAACTATCCTATATTTTCCATATTTTACTTTGTGAAACCACAGAAGATTTAAAACAAATTCTTGTATTTGACTCTGCTAAAAAAACAAAAAAGACTAAAAATAGTCTTTAAAATGCCAAAAAATAAAAAGTGTGAATAATATTATAACACACTTTTTTTTATTTGTAACTATAATTCATCAAAAAAATATATTTTTCAATTTTTATGCATTCTTTTGTTTTTTTCTTCTTGTTAATACCATTTTTATTAGATATAATAAAGAGGAAGAATTGGAGGAATATTATGGAAATAAGATTACAAAATCTTACAAAAATTTTCAAGGATAACAAAAAAGAAAATGAAACTCGCGCTGTTGATAATTTAGACATCGTTATTCCTTCTGGAAAACTTGTAGGATTGTTAGGTCCTTCTGGTTGTGGAAAATCAACAACCCTTTATATGATTTCTGGTTTATTAGAACCGACAAGTGGAAAAATCTTTTTTGGAGATGAAGATGTGACAGAATTGTCTCCTGAAAAAAGAGGAATTGGACTAGTTTTTCAAAATTATGCTCTTTATCCTCATATGACTGTCTATAAAAATATTGCTTTTCCACTTGAAAATTTAAAAGTTGAAGAGCTAGTAAAAGATAAAAATGGGAATGATGTCAAAAGAAAACGTCGTTTGAAGAAGACAGAAATTGAAGAAATGGTTTATAATACTGCTAAATTAGTTCAAATTGAAAATCTTTTGGATCGTAAACCAAATCAACTTTCTGGAGGACAACAACAACGGGTAGCAATTGCACGAGCTCTTGTAAAAAAACCCAGAGTTTTATTATTAGATGAACCTTTATCAAACTTAGATGCGCGTTTAAGACTTCAAACGAGAGAGGAAATTAGACGTCTTCAAAAAGAAACAGGGATTACAACAATCTTTGTCACTCACGACCAAGAAGAAGCAATGAGCATTAGTGATGAAATTGTTGTCATGAAAGATGGCTTAGAACAACAAAGAGCCGAACCACAAGAAGTCTATAATAATCCTAAAAATTTATTCGTTGCCCAATTCTTAGGTACGCCTCCTATTAATGTTTTTACAGGCCAAATAAAAGATAATAAAGTTTATATTGGCAATGATATGATTTATGAATCCACTGAACCTTTAAATGATCAAGAAGTTTATGTTGGAATTCGTCCAGAAGGCTTTATTGTTAATAAAAGAACAGGTGTATTTAATGCAACAATTGAACAAATTGAAACACTTGGTAGAGACATTTCAATTGTTTGTCAAAATGAAAGTTGCATCAAACCTACGTTCAAAGCAATTATTGATGCTGATAATAAAGTTAGTGCTGGACCAATTAAATTGGGAGTCAAGAAAAATAAAATTTTAATTTTTAATCGCGATACTACGGAAAGGGTTCTATAATGGAGCATAAAAATAATTGGAAAGCTTGGCTCTATTTGGCTCCCACATTAATATTGATGCTAATCTTTACCTTTTATCCGTTAGTAAATACAATCATTATTTCTTTTTTAAAAAATTATAATTACACTTCAGGTAGTTTTGCAGGAACTAGTTTTACATTTGATAATTATTTAGCGATTTTTGGAATGTCTGGTTTTACGACATCGGGTGTATTTTCTTATGATACGACATTTTTATCGTATGCTTTGGTTAATACGTTGATAATTGTATTTGTCACTGTTCCGGCTTCTGTTTTATTATCATTATTTATTGCAGTTGGATTAAATTCGATTCGCTTTTTACATAAAATTTTTCAAACGATTTTCTTTATTCCCTATGTCACAAACTCCATTGCCATTGGGATGGTTTTTGCTGTTATGTTCCAGGAAGACTTTGGGCTGATTAATTCCGTATTTGGAATCGATAAAAACTGGATTGGGGTAGGAGCAAATCGATGGGATGCAATGATTGTTTTATGTATTTATATCATTTGGCATGCCTTACCTTATAAGATTTTAATCTTTTTAAGTGGACTTCAAGGAATTGATAAACAATACTATCAAGCGGCTAAAATTGATGCTACGCCTCGATTTAAAACTTTCCGCAGAATCACAATTCCTTTACTTTCACCACAAATCGCATATGTTTGTATTACATCGTTTATTGGATCGTTTAAAGAGTACTCATCGGTCAAAGCGTTATTAAATAATCCTGGACCGACAGGGGCACAAGATAATAGTTTATTGACGATTGTTTATTACATTTATAACGGTTTATCTCAGGTTAATACCGTTAGCATGGCTGCGGCGGCAGCAGTTGTACTGTTACTCATTATTTTATTCTTTACGTTTATTAACCTTTACGTAAGTAGTAAAAAAGTTCATTATTAGGGAGGGAAAGACAAATGACCAATTTAAATTTAGTCCTTAATGATGAAAAAATTAACGCTGCAAAATTAGAAAAAGTTGAAAAAGTAGCAAAAGTGATTACCACAATTGTCTTATATGCCTTTTTGGTAGTCATGGCGTTAATCGTTTTAATTCCATTTTATTGGATGATTATTACTTCTTTAAAGTCTAATGCAGAAGTTATCGCTTCTCATCAAACTTTTTTCCCAAAAGTAATCATGTGGCAAAACTATGCAGAAGCTTTAGGACCAGATAGTACTTTTGAATTCTGGACTTATTTGAAAAATACTTTAGTTGTCGGTATCTTTTCTACAATTGGAACTTTATTTACAACTATCTTTTCAGCATTTGCTTTTGCAAGATTAAACTTTAAAGGAAAAAATGTCTTATTTACAATCTTTTTAGCAACGATGATGATTCCTGGAGAAATGCTTGTCATTACCAATTACATTACTGTTGCTAAATTGGGCTGGATTGGAACCAATTTAACAGGTGCTTATTTATCTATGATTATTCCATTTTGGGTTAGTGTGTTTTACATTTATTTGCTTCGCCAAAACTTTAAACAAATTCCAAATGAATTATATTATGCGGCAAAAGTAGATGGTAAATCAGATTGGCAATACTTATGGAAAGTTATGGTTCCTATAGCAATGCCCACATTAATTTCTATATTTATTTTAAAATTAATGGGCGCATGGAACTCTTATGTTTGGCCAAACTTGGTTGCTGACCGTCCAGAATGGAGATTAATCTCTAATGGATTACGTGGTGCATTCCAAGATACTTCTTCTGGCCACATTCGTTATGAACTGCAAATGGCAGCGACCGTTGTTGTCACAGTTCCATTATTATTGTTATTCATATTCTTTAGAAAATACATTATGCGCGGAGTTTCTCGTGCAGGTCTAAAAGGATAGGAATATAAAAAAAGAAAAAGGAGAAAGGAAAAAATGAAGACAGGCAAAAAAATTTTGATGATTTCGTTATTAGCTGTTTTAGGATCTGTTTGTCTTTCTGGTTGTAAGAAAAAAGAAGATGCTTCCAAAAAAATCGTCTTTTGGCATACAATGGGAAAGACTAATCAAGCATCAGTAGAAGCCATGGTAAAAGAATTCTTAAAGTTACCTGAAAATGAAGGGTATACCATTGAATTATTACAACAAGGCGGATACACTGATATCAATGAAAAGATATTAAAAGGAATGAGTGCTGGAAATTTACCTACAATGGCCTTTTGTTATCCTGACCATGTAGCCGATTATTTAGCAGCAGGTGTTGTTGAAGAACTCTCTTCTTATGTGGAAGCTTCTAACCAAGAAACGGAAGAAAACCCTGATAGTCCTTATCAATTCAACTCTTCTGACTACATTACTTCTTTCTGGGAAGAAGGAAAAGAGTATGATACACAAGGCTCACTTTATTCTGTACCTTTCAGTAAATCGACTGAAGTACTATTCTACAACAAAACGTTTTTTGATAATCATGGATTTGAAGCTCCTGAAACTTGGGATGATGTAATTTTACTTTGTCAACAAATTTTAGCACTTCCTGAAATTCAAGCAATTGAAGATTATGAAGCGCCATTAGGATATGACTCTGATGATAATTTATTCATTTCTTTTTGTGAACAACTAGGCTTACCTTATACTTCTTTAGGTGCCGATGGAAAAGGATCTTTTGATTTTAATAATGAAAATACTAGAGCCATGGTTCAAACTGTAAAAGATTGGTATGACGAAGGATATATTGTTACTAAAGGTTTACTTGGTAATAATACTTATACTTCTACCAAATTCACTGAACAAAAATTACATATGACTATTGGTTCTACTGGTGGAACATCTTACAACTATCCATCTAATGATGCTTTTGAAGTTGGTGTAACTGCTCTTCCACAATGGAATCCAGATGAACCAAGTTGTATCTCTCAAGGACCTTCTATCGTATTCTTCAATAAAGGTGATTATGTATCAAAAGAACAAAAAGAAGTCGCTTGGAGATTCTATACTTATATTACTAATCCAGAAAATAGTGCAAAATATGCAATTTCTACTGGTTATGAACCCGTTCGCATTTCTTCTTATGAAACTCCAGTTTATGAAGCATTCTTATCTGGTTACAATGAAGAAACAGGAGTTCACAGTTCTGGTGAATTAAAAGCAGCTGTTGGTAATTTAACTCGTACATTACAAGATTGGTATTTCACTTCTCCTGTATTTGTAGGAAGTGCAACTGCTAGAAACCAAGTAGGTGCCATTATTCCTGCAGTTTGTGCTGGTGGAAAAACAGTTGAGGCAGCTTTCCAAGAAGCTTATAATAAGTGTGTATTTGCAGTTCAATAAATAATTAAAAAGTAAAGGTGATTCAAATGAAGAAAAAATTGGCCATCATCTTTACTTCTTTGCTTTCGTTAGTTTGGGCAACTTCTTGTAAAGAAGACCCTTTTAAAGATTTTATCGATTATGTTGCACAGACAAAGTTAACACAAGAATATGAAGGTAAAGAGTTTTTTAATGATGGCATCGAAAAAGTGACATTAAATCGATGTGTAGATGGAGATACTGCACATTTCAATTTACAAAATGGGAATTTATTAAAAGTCCGCTTTTTAGGAGTTGATACACCAGAATCAACAGGAGCAATTGAACCATATGGGAAAAAAGCTGCGAATTTTACTTGTAAAATTTTGACAGAAGCAAGTGAAAAAAATAAACCCATTGTCATTCAATCTGAAGGAGAAAAACCAGAAGCAGATTCTACTGGAGATCGCTATTTAGGTTGGGTTTGGGCTGATGGACAATTAATCAATTTAGGTTTAGTCCAAAATGGATATTCTGTATCAAAAGGAACTGTTGAAACACAATACGAAGATGTATTTTATGATGCGGATCGTCAAGCAAGTAAATATAAATTGAACATTTGGAGTGGAAAAGCAGATGAATCATTCAACTATGGCGAATATATTTTAACTGATTTAAAAGAAATCAATGAAAATCGACAAGAATGGATGGGTCAAAGAGTAGTCTTTAATGCTGTTGTTACACGTAGAAATGCGCAAAATTGTTATATTCAACAAGAATTTACCAATGAAGATGGTTCCGTTACTACTTATGGAATGTACATCTTCAGTGGATATAATGATTATGTTAAAGAAATCTTTGTTCCAGGAAATTATATTAAATTTTCTGGAGTTGTAACAGAATACAATGGAAATATTCAAATTACGGATATAAAATATAGTCCTTTATTCCCAGGAGAACATGATTTAGAATTGATTGAAACTGGACGACCAATTACTACAAAAGTAATGACTATACCTGAAATAAAAGAAACAGATTATACAAATATCTTAGTTCGTCTTGAAAACGTCACATTTGTTAAAGAAGACAGTTACATTAATGAAAATGGAATGTCCATTAATGTTCAAGATGAAGCAGGAAATAAGATTATTATTCGTTCAGGCAAAGGACTTTACTTTACGGATGAAAATGGAAACCAAGTCACGGATATCAATTACTTTGCAGATAAAGGAAAAATGACCTTTACAGGCAATATTAATTGTTACGAAGGTGTTAATCAAATTGACTTATCTTCAATGGATGATGTTGTTTACGAAAAATAATTAAAATGAAAGGAATCAAAACATGAAAAAAGGAAAATTGCTATTGGCTTTTGCTGCAATTGCACTTGTATTGACAGGATGTTCTAAAGACAAAGATAGTAGAACTCCTGAACAAAAAGTAGATGCAGCAATGGAATCAATTAAAAATGAATGGAAAGCAAATAAATATGCCGAAACAGGAGTAACTAAAGATTTTGAATTATCTACTTCTGTTAATGGTATTAGTGGTGTTACTATCTCTTATACATCAAATAATGATGCTGTTCGCATTTCAGAAGATAATAAAACAGCTATCGTCACTCGTCCAGAACATACAGAAGAAGATGCTTTAGTTACTTTAACTGCTAAATTTGTTTGTGAAGATATCACTAAAAATACAAACTTAGGAGTTATGGTCTTGAAAAAGACGGAACCAGTTTCTGAAACTTCTGTAAAAGAAATTCAAGAAACAAAAGATGGTGAAGTTGTTTCTATGACAGGTATTGTTGTTGCACGTTCAGTTTTAGATTCTAATTACAACAACTTTACAGCTTATGTACAACACGAAACAGAAGGTGGACTTTACATTTATCGTGCACCTGGTGCTGATTATTCTACATTTGCTATTGGTAACAAAGTCAAAGTAACTGGAACCAAAGCAACTTATAATGGTTTATATCAAATTGCTGCTAACACAACTGCAACATGGGAAGTTGAATTAATTGCTGAAAATCAAACTCTTCCTGCTTACAAAGATATTACTGATGCAGTTAAAAATGCAGAAGATAATGATAACGCAAAAGTTTCTTCTTTATTCCAAGCTAGTTTAGTTCAACTTACTGGATTTAGAGTAACAAATGTTCAAAGTGCTACAATTAGTAATGGAACATTACAAAGTTCTTTCAATGTTACTGGTATGGTTGGCAATACAGAAACAGTAATTCGTGTAAAATATGATGTTAGTGAAGCGGCTGCTTTAGCTTCTGATTTCCAAGGATTTACTGTAGGTGATATTTTAACTGTAAAAGGTGTAGGAGATTGGTTCTATGAATTCCAATTAGTACCTTTAGCAGTTGAAAAAACTGGTCATGAAGATTTTACTGATCAAGACAAAGTTGATATGGCTGCTGAATCATTCAAATTCAATACAACATCTGTCACTTCTGATTTCAAATTATCTTTAACCGCAGATCATGATGTAACTGTTTCTTGGACCTCAGACAATGCAGCTATTGCTATTGATGGTGAAAATGCAACTGTCACTCGGGGGGGGCAAGACGTCGTTGTCACCTTGACTGCTACATTTAAATTAAATAATGCAACTGCAACAAAAACATTTGAAGTAACAGTTGTAGGAACTTCAGATGTAGAAGCAACTACTGTTTTAACTAGAGAATCTTTATTTGCTGATATTACATCATCTTCTTATGCAGACCATAATGGAGATTATGTTGTAAATGGATATACTGTAACAACAAGTCAAGTTATGGGACAAAATAATTCCAATTCTACTGCTAATTTAGATGCGTTACAATTCCAAAAACAAGCTGGAACCATTACAGTTAAAAATATTTCTGTTACAACAGTAACTTTAGTAGGATTATCTACATATGGTTATCAAGATAATTTTACAATTAAATTAGGTGATAATGTTTTAACTCCTACAGTTACTACTGAAAACATGGGAGTTAATAATAGTAGCGGATATGAATTCAAACAATATACTCTTACCATTACATTAGACTTTGCTACAACTGGTGATTTGGTTATTAGTGCTGCTGCTGACTATGCTTATGCTAGTTATGTCACTTCTATCACTATTGCTTAATTATTAATAATAAAAGGAAAGTTCTTTCGAGAATTCGAAAGAACTTTTTTGTTTTTAGATGAAAAAACAAGGCAAAGATGGTATAATAAAAAAAAGGTGATAATATGAAAAAAATCATTTCAATTTTAGGATTTCTCTTTTTATCTTTTAGTGTTGCTTCTTGTGATAAAAAAGAAACACTAAATGATCCATTAGTAATTAGTGAATTTATCGAAAATGATTCAAATAGTGCTTTAGAATTATACAATCGTTTTGACAAAGAAATTGATTTAAGCGAGTATTCTTTACAAATTTATTTTCGCTCTGTCGTTTCTGTTCCTTTAAAAGGAAAATTAAGTGGGAAAAGCACATATGTCATAGTTCAAGAATCAGAATTTTTATCTGATGAATTGCGATCCCGTGCCGATTTAGTGATCGATCAAATGATTTTTTCTGGAAGAAATGCTATTGAATTAAATCATGATGGCACGACTGTTGATATTTTAGGAGATAAAGATAACATTTATAGTTATTGTGAAGATAAAGGAATCGTTAGAAAAACAAATTACTTGCGCTCTACGACAAAATTTGATGAATGGGAATGGATTCGTTATTCAAACACTATTTTAGATCATTTAAATTCAGCTGAAAATGACATTACTGAAGAAGAATTACTTGCAGGTCCTAAACTGACGGACGAAGATTTACAACGACCTTTTGTTTCATTAGAAAATACATCCTTAGGTGGAGGTGGAGTGATTACTGTCACAGTTGCTTCTTATGGGGATGGAGATACGACACAATTTTACTTCCCCAATACGGGGCAAGTCAATGCTCCAGTTGGTTCCACTAGAGTGCGCTATCAAAATGTAGATACGCGAGAAACGATGGAGGATTTAACACAAGAATGGGGAGTCCCTGCTAAAAACTTTACAAATTCACAATTACAAAACGCACAAACAATTCAAGTTCAATCCGTTTTAAATGGCAGTTTATATGAAACATTTAATCGATTATTAGGTTGGGTTTGGGTTGATGGTGAACTTTTAAATTTTAAATTGGTCAAAGAAGGCTATAGTTTAGTACAATTTGGAGAAAGTGAAGCGACTTATAAAGGGGTGCTTTATACAGACTTTTTATATCATGCTGAATTATATGCAAAAAGAAATGGCTTAAAAATTCATGGAGAAAAAGATCCGACATGGGATTATGATAAAAATCAGCCGAAGGAGGAATCGGATGTATAAAGAAATTGCAAAGAAAATCCGTCAATATTCAACGATTGTCATTTTTAGGCATAATCGACCAGACATGGATGCTTTGGGCTCACAATGGGGCTTAAAACACTTAATAGAGCAAAACTATAAAGATAAAAAGGTTTACGTGGTAGGAGATATGAACCAATTTACCTTTTTAGGGACGATGAATGAAGTTTCAGATGAAATCATCCAAAAGAGTTTGGCAATTATTTTAGATGTAGCCGTTACTTCTTTAATCAGTGATTCTCGCTATACACTAGCAAAAGAAAGAATCATCATTGATCATCATCAAAATCAGTGTGATGTAAAGGATGCGAGTGTGTATGTCGATGTTTTTGCTTCAGCAACTTGTGAAATGATTACCCAATTTGCTATTGAAAATCATTTAAAATTGACTCCTGAAAGTGCTACAGCGCTTTATAGTGGAATTGTAACGGATAGTGGACGATTTTTATATAGTTTGCGACCCACGTTATTTCAAGTTAGTGCAACTTTAATTCAAGCTGGGGCAAATGCTTTATGGGTTTATAAAAAGTTATATGAAGAAACCTTAGAAGAGAAAAAAATGCGTGCTTACTTTATATCAAAAATTACAATTAATGAAGCTGGCGTCGCCTATTTAATGAATGATGAATCAGTATTTGAATTATTTCCAGTGGATGTTTCAACCATTTCAAGAGGGATGGTTAGTTGTATGGCAAATACAAAAGGCGTTGACATTTGGGCAAACTTTACGTATGATAAAATGACAAATCAAGTTCTTGGTGAATTTCGTTCTAAAGAAATTGAAATTGTCGATATAGCCAAAAAATATGGTGGAGGAGGGCATGCTCTTGCTTGTGGAGCAACGCTTGCAAATTTTGATGTTGCAAAACAAGTAATAGAAGATTTTAGCAATTTATTGAAAGGAAAAAAGTGATATGAGTTTTGATTTGGTCTATCAAAAAATTAAAGAATACCAAACAATTATTATCTTTGGACATAAACGTCCTGATGGTGATTGTTATGGTAGTCAAAATGGATTAAAAGATATCATAAAATCGACTTTTCCGATGAAAAGTGTTTTCATTGTGGGAGAAAAAGTAGATAATTTATCTTTTATAGGGCAAATGGACCAAATTGAAGATGAAGTTTTTAATCAAGCATTAGCAATTGTTGTTGATACAGCAACACGAGATCGAATTAGTGATGGAAGATATAAATTATGTAAAGAATTAATTAAAATTGATCATCACATTGTTTTAGATAATTATGGAGATATTAACGTTGTTGAAGAACTTATTCCTGCAACCTGTTTATTAATTACTAAATTTTTACTTTCAAATAAAGATTTAAAAATATCTTTAAATGGGGCAACAGCACTTTATACTGGAACGATTACGGATACTCAAAATTTCCGTTATCGTGGAGTAAATGCTGAAACCTTTCAACTAGCTGGTACTTTATTAAATTATGGAGTAGACACAGAATGGATTGACCAAAATTTAAGTGTGCAATCGTTGCGTTCTTTGCGCTTAAAAAGTTATGTATATCGTTCTTTTAAAGTGACAAAAAATGGGTTTGCCTATGCAGTTATTAATCGTGTTATTATTAAATATTATAACGTTGGCTACGATGAAGCGGCCTCTTTGGTTAATTTATTGGCTAATATCAAAGAATGTCCTGTATGGGCTTTAATTATTCGATATCCGAAAGATATTCGAGTTCGTATTCGTTCTAATGGACCAAATATTAATAAACTAGCTGAAAAATATGATGGTGGAGGACACCATAAAGCAGCAGGAGCCAGTTTAAAATCATGGTCTAAAATTAGACCTTTTGTTAAAGATGCCGATGCTTTAGTAAAAGAATATAAAGAAAGTCAAGATACTTTTATTAAATAAATCAAGAATTTTAATAAAAAACATTGAAAAAAAGGTCTCATTTGTGATATCATTAATCAATGACGGAGGTGTGGAGTATGAGAGATAACTTTATATTACGTTGCACAGAATGCGGGGAAGAAAATTATTTAGGAAATAAAAATAAACGTTTACATCCCGATCGTGTAGAAGTGAAAAAATATTGTCCTAGATGCAATAAAAAAACCGTGCACAAAGAAAAGAAATAAAGCATGAAAATTGAAAAATTAGTTCTAGGAGCCTATCAAACCAACTGCTACGTTATATCTCATAACGAAATGGCTGTAGTCATTGATCCAGGGGCGAATGGAGAAATCATTGGCACCTTGCTACAAAACAATAATTTAACCTTAGAAGCTGTATTTTTAACGCATGGACATTATGATCACATTGGAGCAGTGGATTATTTATACAATCTCACAAAATGTAAAATATATGCTCACTATAACGATAAAGAATTAATGTCTAAAAATGAAAAAAGCAATTTTAGTGATTTTCAAACGATAGAAATACAATCTCCAATAGAATATTTTTCAGGCGATTTTGAAAGTTTTACGATTTTAAAAGATATTATTTTAGATGCTGTGCATACACCAGGACATAGTTCAGGATCAGTGGTCTATGTTTTACGCAATTATTTGCGAATTTTTTCTAGTGATACATTATTTAAAGAGGGCATTGGAAGAGTGGATTTCCCCACTTCTAATAAAAAAGAAATGAAAGAATCGTTAAAATTATTAGCGACTTTTAAAGACAATTGTAAAGTATTTCCCGGACATGGAGAAGAAACGACAATTGGATATGAAAAGGAAAATAATATCTATTTTTAAGGTTTAAATAAAAAAGTTACACCTACAATAATTGTAGGTGATTTTTTTTATGAAAATAATCAATCAAATTGTAATCTTATTTGTATCTATTATTCTTTTTTTTCTTTTATTACTTGGTCATCATTATTTAAATCTAACTACCTTTGATTTAGATTATTTTATTATCCATTTAGGGTTAGATTATTTTAAATCACCCATAGGGAATTATATTTTATTATTTATTTATTTTTTCTTGTTTTTTGGAATTTTAGATTTTTTATATGACCGACTCTTGATTGAAAAATATTCTATGTTTTTATATATCTTGTTATCTATTGTAATGAATTTAATTTTATATTTTATTATGTATTTAAATTATGGAAAATTGTCACAAATGGATGTTAAAAGTGTTTTGAGTTTATTTACTATTATCAGTTTTTGCGTCATTTTTAATCTGTATTCCTTTTATTATCTTCACTATATTTCTAAGAAAAAGAAAAAAAATCAATCTTTACCAGAACCATTGACCAGTATTTTTGATTAATCAAACCCTCTTTTAGTTGAAATGATTTTAATTTTTTAATATAATATTAAAGGATAAGATAAAGGAGTGTTGAAAATGATTATTGTCAATGATTTGACGCCAGGAGTATCCTTTACCTATGAAAATAATCTTTACTTGGTATTAGATATTCAACATAATAAAACCGCCATGAGAAAAATGGTGATTAAAGTGAAATCTAAAAATATGAGAACCGGAGCAATTACAGACTTAGCTTTTACAGGTGGAGATAAAATTGAAACGATTCACATTGAAAAATCACAAATGCAATATCTTTATGATGATGGCGAATTTATCGTTTTTATGGATACGGAAACTTATGAACAAGTATCTCTTGATAAATCAAAATTGGCTTGGGAATTAAAGTTTTTAAGACCCAATGAAGTGGTTGAAATTATTTCATATAATGGCGAATTTTTAGGAATTAATTTACCTGCAAAAGTTGCATTAAAAGTTGTAAAAACTGAACCTGGTGTAAAAGGGGATACAGCTACTAGAGCAATGAAAGATGCAACGTTAGAAACAGGTCTAGTGATTAAAGTTCCTTTGTTTGTAGAACAAGATGAAGAAGTCTATGTTCGGACAGATACAGGTGCTTACGATTCCAGAGTATAAAAAGAGGAAAACCTCTTTTTTTTATTTTTGTCATAATTGTAAAGATGAAAGAATACAATAAAGTGACAAGAAATAGGAGGTCGTATCTATGAATCGCCAAGTGGTGTCATTTCTTTCTTTATTTGGACTTGTTTTAGTCTTATCTGTATATTATATTTTATTGCCGACAAATTTATTTATTAGTGTCCCTTCAACAGATAAGGAAGTAGGAACTATTCTTACTCCAAGCCAAGATGTCTATTTTGAAACACTATTTACTGAATTAGATGCAAAACATCAAGAAGTCATTGATGAAAATTTGGCAATTGTCGTTTCAAGTGATGTCACAAATCAACAAAAAGAAGTGGCCTTAAATGCAATTTTATCTGAAAAAGAAATCATTTCTTTAGAAAATACCTTGGTAGGTTTGATTAAAGAAGAAGGATATAGTAATGTGTACGTAGAGTATTTAGAAAATTGCATCAAAGTCGTTGTAAAAGCGGAAGAAGTGACAAATGAACAAGCTGCTACTATCTTTACTATTGTTTTTGAAAATAGCAAGACGAATCTCATTCCAGAACTTGAAATCATCTCTTAAAACGTATGTAAAATACGTTTTTTTTATGGTATAATAAAAAAGGTGATAGTATGGATGAAAAAATTATTTTACAAATCAGCGAAGATTTGAATATTTCTAAAAAACAAGTCATCGCAGTTTTGAAATTGTTAGAAGAAGAAAATACCATTCCTTTTATAGCACGTTATCGAAAAGAAGCGACAGGGGGATTGGATGAAGTCCAAATCAATGAAATTCAAAAAGTCTATCAATACCAAATGGATTTAAAAAAGAGAAAAGAAGATGTATGTAGACTGATTGATGAAAAAGGGATGTTGACTTTAGAATTACGAACACAAATTGAAAATGCAACAAAATTAGTAGAAGTAGAAGATTTATATCGCCCTTATAAAGAAAAAAAGAAAACAAAAGCGACAGAAGCGATTGCCAAAGGATTACAACCCTTAGCGGATTATATTGCTGCTCAGGCGATTGATAGTCAAGTGTCAGAGGAAGCTAAAAAGTATTTAAGTGAAGAAGTAAAAACAGTAGAAGAAGCGATAGAAAATGCATTATATATTATTGCTGAAAATATCAGTGATGATTCGACTATTCGAAAATGGATGCGAACTTTTATTACTCATTTTGGCTTTTTAACTAGTAAAGTAAAAAAGAAAAATCCTGATGAAAATGAAGTTTATAAAATGTATTATGAATATAAAGAATTAGTCAGTCAAATTAAACCTCATCGCATTTTGGCATTAAATCGAGGAGAGGCAGAAAATGTTTTAAGTCTTTCTTTTGATTATGATGAAGAAGAAGTCATTCGACATATTACAAAAAAATGGGTTCACACAGAAAATGAAGAAATTAAAAAGTGCTATGATATCGCAATTAAAGATAGTTTAAAAAGATTGATTAAACCAAGTGTTGAACGAGAAATTTGGTCGGATTTAATGGATCAAGCTAGTGTAGTAGCGATAGATGTATTTGGCAAAAATGCAAAACAATTATTGATGCAAGCGCCAATTAAAAATAAAATGGTTTTAGGGGTTGACCCAGCCTATCGAACAGGATGTAAATTAGCAGTAGTAGATGCGACTGGAAAATTTATTGATAAAGCCGTCGCTTATCCTCATGAGCCTCATAATCAATATCAACAAGGGCTAGATATAGTTCGGCAATTAATTCAAAAATATCACGTTGAAATCATCGCTATTGGAAACGGAACTGCTTCAAGAGAAACAGAAAAATGGATTGCTGAGGCCATTTCTACTATAAATTATAAAATTAGTTATGCTTTAGTTAGTGAAGCAGGCGCTTCAGTTTATAGCGCTAGCGAAGAAGCAAGAAAAGAATTTCCAGATTTTCATGTTGAAGAAAGAAGTGCTATTAGTATTGCTAGAAGAATTATTGACCCTTTGGCTGAATTAGTCAAAATTGATCCAAAAAGTATTGGGGTAGGGCAGTACCAACACGACGTTTCACAAAAAAAACTGGATGAAGAATTAAACTTTGTCGTTACAACAGCAGTAAACCAAGTCGGTGTGGATGCCAATACAGCCAGTGTTGCATTATTAAAATATGTTTCTGGGGTCACAAATAGTGTCGCAACAAACATCGTTACAAAAAGAGAAAGTGTTGGGAAATTTACAAATCGTGAACAATTACAAGGAATTTCACGTTTCACAGATAAAATCTATCAACAAGCAATTGGTTTTTTAAGAGTGAAAGATGGAGATAATCCTTTAGATGCCACTTCAATTCATCCAGAAAGTTATCCAATTGCTCAAGCCATTTTAAAGGATTGTGGTTTAGAATTGAATCAAATCGATACACTAGAAGCAAAAGAAAGAATTCAAAATATTGATTTAAAAAAATATGAAAACGATTATCATGTAGATGAATATACCTTAAAAGATATTATTCAAGCTTTAGTGGCTCCCAACTTAGATCCTCGGGATGAGTTTTCAAAGCCATTATTAAAATCAGATGTTTTATCGATTGAAGATTTAAAACCAAATATGCAATTAGAAGGAACAGTAAGAAACATCATTGACTTTGGAGCGTTTGTGGATATAGGTGTAAAATATGATGGGTTAGTACATATTTCAAAAATAACAAAACGTTTTATCAAACATCCTTTAGAAGTATTGCATGTGGGGCAAATTGTAACGGTTTGGGTTTTAGATGTTGATCTTAATCGCAAAAGAATTTCTTTAACGATGATTAATCCAAATGAGTAAGTTATCCTTCGATGACTTACTTTTTTTATTTGAACTTCCTTTAATTTCTTTTATTTAAGATTATTAGTTAACATAATATACATTATGCGAAATATAAAAGAAATCAAAAAAACTACCTAGACCTGGCAGTTTATTTTTTTTCTAAGTCCCTTTGGATAATGATTCTTTAATTGATGACCAACTTGTTTTACAAAACCCAAAGGTAAATTTTGATAAGTCACTATTTTATATCCTGTTCCTTCATTTGCACAGGTTAAACATTCCCCTGCTAAATACTTTAATGCATCTTTGTCAGATAGTTCAATGCTACAATGGGAAAAATCAAAGTGATGATACATTGCAAAAGCGTGATTAGGAATGAAACGATTGTTCTTTACCTCCCCTATTGCTAGTCCGCACCGTAAAATTTTTAAATGATCTAAAATAGGATGATCAAAGTCAACATAAAAGTAATGTTCATTCCAATTAACAATTTTATTTTTATCATATGAAAAATGAAATTCATCTAAAAATTGAAATACAGAAGGATGGATTTTTTTATTTTTCTTTGTTTTCAATTTTATAGAAGAATTTATACTCTCCCCTTCTTTTTTTATTAATGCAATAAATTGCCCTTCTCCCCTATAATGATTAGGATGCAATCGAATTGCTCCTTCAATTCCAATTGATGGAAGAAAACCATTTTTTAATGGTATAGGAATGAGATGACAATCAGAATGAAAAGACAAAAATTGTATCAATACATCTTCGTTTTCTTGTTTTGAAAAGGAACAAGTACTATAAAGTATAGCACCACCACTTTTTAACATTGTATAAGCATCATTTAATAAGGATATTTGTGTCTTTTGACATTGCATTACTTTTTCCATAGACCAGTCTTGATAAGAAAAATCATTTTTGCGAAACATTCCACTTCCAGAACAAGGTGCATCTAAAATGATTTTATCAAAAAAATTACTAAATTTAGATTGATAATTTTTAGAGTCTTCTTGTAAGACAAGAATTTGTTTGCAACCACATTTTTCTAGATTAGAGGAAAGAATTTGACTTCGAATAGGGTGAATATCATTGCAAACTAATAGTCCCCTATCGTTCATTAAATTAATGGCATGAAAACTTTTTCCTCCAGGAGCAGCACACATATCTAATACAATGTCATTTTCTTGAGGATTTAAAATTTCTACAGCAAGCATTGCTGAAGGTTCTTGAATATAAAACGCTCCAGCTTCAAATAATATAGATTTTCCTAATGGATTTAACACTTTATCAAAATAAAAGCCATTTTTTACATCAGGATGGTTTAAAAAGGGACAGGGATTAAATATATCTGTAATTTCTTTTATCTTTAATGTGTTGAGCCGAAAAGCGGTTTGACTTGCTTGATTTAAAGATATTAACAGTGAATCCACTTCTTCTTTTTTTAAAAAACTAGTTAAATGTGTTTGAAAATCCATTTTTTACTCCCCTACCCTATTAAATACATAATTAACATAAATTACAAATTGTATAAAATGAACGTTATATAAATTATATTCAAAATGTACATATTGTATATTAATTTAACAAAATGTTTTTTATCCCATTTCGTACCTTTTCTATCTGTTCTTCGTTTAAATAAATCGTTTGTTTAGGTTCTGTTTTTTTATTAATACTATCAATATTAAATATTCTAATTTTATCTACCGCCTGAATTTGATTAATGACAGCAATACTATTTTTAAGTGATTGAATTCCTTCTATTTTTCCTAAATATACATCACTATGAGAATTAATTTTTCCTCTTGATGTTTTAATAGGAATGACTGTAATAATTGGATTATAAAAAGGGGAATCATGAATGACTACTCCATAGTGCCGTCCACTAAATTCGTGTCCTACATTCATCCCATAATCAATTTCAAATATTTGCCAAGCATAGACATCGATTCGAACCATATAGTGTCGTAAATTCCAATAATTCAACAATCTTCCTAGCCATTGTACTCTCTTTAATTCATTTTTAAAATTTTGTGCATTTATTATTTTTTTCATAAGCTCACCTATACTATAATAGTGCTAAAAACTTAAAAATCTTTTTTTAATAATTTTGTTTTTAAAACTTTTAATGAGTAAGTGATGACTAATAATAAAACCACGCTAATAAACGTCCAAGCAAAAATCGGAGCCATTAAAACAGAAGTTTGTTGAGATAAACGCATGGCATTTCCTATGCCATATCCAGTAGAACCTGAAATAATTTCTGCCATAATTTCTACTTTCAATGCCAATCCAAAAGAAGCAGTAATTCCTACAGCAATATAATTAAAAGCTAAAGGAAAATATACTTTTTTGACATTATAAAAGACCGATTTGCTTTCAAGTTTTGTCGCATCAATGATTGATTGATCGATGTGGGTGATTCCCCCAACTACAGCATCATATAAACCAGGAAAACAAATAAAAATAACGACTAATACGGGTGCATAATCATAATTAACCATGACAATAAACAAAAATAAGAAAGAAGCAGTAGGAATGGCTTTTAAAGCGGTCACAAGTGGCATAAAAGTAAAGTGAAACTTTTTAAAAATTCCCCCTAAAATGCCAAATACCGTAGCTATCAATAAAGAAATGGCAAAGCCAATAATTGTTTTTAATAAAGTACTACCAATACATTTATAGGTATATTTATCTTTTAAAAGAATTTTTAGTTCTTTTAATGTATCAAAAGGCGATGGAAAAATTAACTTTCTCTCTTGAACAATTGCAGAGATTAAAAACCATAATAAAATAAAAATAATAATTCCTAATATTCCATAAATAAATTCTTTTTTTAAGCCTTTATTTGTTCTCATAGTAATATTCGTTTAAAGTAGCACTTTCACCAAATAAAGCAATAAAAGCATCAATATCCTCTTTAATATCGATTGCATATTCAAATCCTAATCCTAATCTGTTGCCATAACTCATGACAAGTTTAGCCATTTGTGCACCAATTCCAAATTTAGCAGCGGCTTCTTGATCAGTTAATTTTGACATTCCTTGGAAAATCAAATCAGGATTATTAATTCCTGCTTCAATATCATTTTTTAGATTTGTTGCAAATGTTTCTAATTGTTTTGCATCAATTCCTTTTTTTACAAACATTGAAGCTTGAGTTAAAAGTTTGTCTTGTGTTGCTTCTTTATATTTTTCTTGAATATCAATTATATTGGTTTTCATGTAAGTATTACATTCTTGATTGGTCAAAATATTAGTCATGATTGGTTCGGCAACAAAGACATAATCTACATCCTCTGCCCCATTTGTGGTTTTTCCAGAGCACAAACATTTACCTGATTCTTGTACATTTGTCACATACGAAATATTGGTAAAGTTAGGATATAACAATTGAAATAATTTATCAGGAGTTTGATTTTGTCCAAATAATACAATGTTATCGTCTTGATCTATTGTTTGATTGTCATCATTTCCTGTGCCAACTAAATAAAAGTTTCCAAAAGTAATAGTTGCAAAAATTTGATAAGGAGCTTCTGCATCTTTAATCGCTTTTAAACCACTTAATGTATCAATTACAACAATATCTTTTCCGTTTTTAGTCATGCCTGAAAGAATATTTGCTGGGGTTCCATTGGTTGTATAATTATCATTTGTTGCGTGATTATAAAATGCTACAGCTGGCGCTCCTGTTGGAGAAATAATTGTAAGCTCATTGGCTTTATCTTTTGTACATCCAGCTAAAAAAGTGATTAACATTAATGGTAATATATTTTTTAATTTCATTGTATTGCCTCGTTTCTATTTTAATTGTTTGATAATGGATTCTCCTAAGTCAGTCTTTTTTACATGAAAAATATCTGCTAACGTAGAAGAAACGGTAGCAAATGAAAAAACTTCTGGCAAAATGCCGTTTTCTTTAAATGCTTTACTATATATGAGTAAGGGAACTCTTTCTCTAGTGTGATCGGTTCCTTTATAAGTTGGATCATTTCCATGGTCTGCACAAATCATTAAAATATCATCTTCATTTAATAATTGCTTCATTTGACCTAAATAAGTATCAAAATCTTCAATCGCTTGACCATATCCTACAGGATTTCTGCGATGTCCATATTCCATGTCAAAATCGACTAAATTGACAAAACATAGCCCATTAAAATCCTTTTTCATCATTTCTAAAGTTTTGATGCAACCATCTTGATTGTTTTTAATGCGAAAAGATTGGGTTAACCCTTCATTATCAAAAATATCAGCAATTTTTCCAATACCAATGACATCATAACAAGCATCTTTTAAGTGATTGAGCATGGTGGGTGCAAATGGTTTTAAAGCATAATCATGACGATTAGAAGTTCGCTTAAAATTGGAAGCATTTGTTCCAATAAAAGGACGTGCAATAATTCTACCGATTTTATATTTTTCATCTTTGGTAATTTCGCGAGCGATTTCGCACATACGATACAATTCTTGTAAAGGAATTACTTCTTCATGTGCTGCAATTTGCAAAACAGAATCGCTTGAAGTATATACAATCGCTGCATGGGTTTTTAATTGTTCTTCCCCTAAATCTTGAATAATTTTTGTGCCACTTGCTGCGCAATTTCCAATAATTTTTCGATTCCATTTTTCTTCTAATAAATCAATCAATTCTTTTGGGAAACCCGTTTCAGTAAAGGTTTTAAAAGGTTTAGTCACTAATAATCCCATAATCTCATAGTGGCCAGTTAACGTATCTTTTCCTAAACTTGCTTCATTCATTGCAAGAGCATAAGCGTGATCAAGTGGTGTATCTATTTTCGAAATTGAGCAAATACGATCTATTCCTAAAGATCTTAAATGAGGAATTTTTAAAGGAATCGTATCATCAATATGTTTTAACGTATTTGAATTCAAATCGTCGTATTTATCAGCATCTTTTGCGTTTCCGATGCCAAGTGAATCTAAAACAATGACAAAAGCTCTTTTAAATTGATAATTCATATTTTTCCTCCTTTTTTTATAGTATACCACCAAAGTAAAAAAAAATATAGTCTCACCCACAAAAAAAAGAATAGAAACTATTCTTTTTCCTCTAACTCATGAAAGAGTTTTAAATAATTTTTTTTCACTTCTTGATTTGATAAATGAGTATAAATTTGTGTGGTTGCTATATCTTGATGTCCCAGCATTTCTTGAATAGAACGCATATCTGCACCATTTTCTAATAGATGAGTTGCAAAGGTGTGTCTTAAAGTATGTGGAGAGACATTTTTATGTATATTTGCTCGTTTTGCATATTCTTTAATAAAATTATAGACATAATTTCTCGTTAAAGGTTCCCCAATTTTATTGATAAAAACATAATTTGAAGAGCGATATTTTAAAATTTGTGGGCGAATTTGATTCAAATAAGAACCAAAGATGACTTGTAAAAGATCTCCACAATAGATGATTTTTTCTTTACTTCCTTTTGTAAAGCAACGAATATAGCCTTCTTTAAAATTGATTTGATCAAAAGTCAAATGAATGAGTTCTGAAACTCGTAAACCTGTACAATACAACACTAAAATCATCGTTTGATTTCTTTTTTCATAATTTGTATTTTTACAGACTTGTAGTAATTGTTGAATTTCATTTACTTTTAATACAACTGGAAATGTTTTTTTTCGTTTTTTAAATTCCAAATCTTCTATGTGAAAGGCCAATTTTTGCTTTTTTAATAAAAATTTATAATAACTTTTTAAGACCGTAACATAATGATTATAAGTGGTTTCTTTTCCTTCTAATTGAGTAAAAAAGTCTTGAATTTGTGTTAAATTTGCTTTTTCAATCGCTACACCAATAGAATCCATATAATTTTTAAAACTCGTCAGTTCAGTTGAATAACTTTGAATTGTCTTCGCGCTTAATCCCTTTTGAATCATTAAATATTGCAAAAAAGCATCAATTGTGTTCTTTTTCATTGTTTTTTCCTATGATATCTTTTGCCTTCATAAAAATGTTTTGACCAGCAATTTCATTCAATTTTGCAATAAAATCATCACTTTTATTTTGTTTAATTTTTAACAAATCGTACATATCTATTTGTTCATAATATTGTTGTAAAGGAATCAAGTCACTGACAGAAACCCCAATTAAACGAATCTTATCGTTTAATGCTAAATCTAATAGTTTTAAAGCTTCAATATAAATTTTATCTTCATCATTGGTGGGAACCATCACTTTTTTACTCTTATTTTTTAATATAAAATCACTATTTTTTAAAGAAATTGTCACCGTATAACCAATCATTTTTAATTCTTTTAAACGAGTGGCTACATTTTTACAAAGTGGATAAAGTTCTTGTTTGATAATTTCTTCATCTTCACTATCATAAGGAAGCGTATGAGAATGACCGACACTTTTTGGCAAACTTTCTTTGGGTTCAATATGGGAAATCCCTTTTCCCATGGCATGATCTAAATATTCTTGATAATGACTTCCTAAAATCGTTTGAATTTCTACAAGATTAGAATTTTTTATTAAATCCCCTATGGTTAAAATATTCATTTCTTGTAGTTTTTTAGCACTTGCTTTACCAATCCCATACATATTTCCTATAGGTAAAGGCCAAATAATTTGAGGAACATCCTTTTTTTTAATAAATGTAATACCCATTGGCTTATGATAATCACTTGCCATTTTTGCTAAAAATTTGTTATAAGATATCCCAATGGAACAAGGAATATGCATCGTCTCATAGATTTCTTTTTGCAAATTTTTAAAGTATTCTAAAGGATTTGAAATGGTCAAATCACTCATATCGATATAGCATTCATCAATACTAGCCGTTTCTAATAAAGGATATCTTTTTTTTAAAAAATTAAAAATTTCTTCACTAACTGAAGAATAATAAGCATAATCTCCTACAAAAAAATAGGCATTGGGACACAGTTGCTTTGCTTGATAGTAAGGCATTGTGGTATAAATTCCCTTTTTTTTGGCTTCATAGGAGGCGGCAGAAACGATGCTGCGATTCGTTTTTCCACTGATGATGATTTCTTTTCCTTTTAAAAAAGGATTTCGTCTTACTTCACAACTTGCATAAAAAGAATTCATATCAATATGAACAATGATGGGCATACTATTTCCCTTCTTTTAAAGTGACAGAAATCCAAGGAATTTTCCGATATTTTATTTTCGCCGCATCTAACATTTTTTTTGCTGCAACATCCGTTTCTGTTCCATTATATTTGTCATCACAATAAACTATTTCTTGAATGCCACTTTGAATAATAGCTTTTACACATTCATTACAGGGAAATAAAGAAACATATAACGTGCATCCTTGTAAATCTTTTGTACTATTTAAAATCGCATTTAATTCTGCATGGACAACATAAGGGTATTTTGTTTCGTTGTAAGCACCGGTTTTTTCCCATGGGAATTTATCATCTTCACAGCCATAAGGAAAACCATTGTAACCTACACCAACAATTCGTTTATTGCTAGAAACGATACAAGTTCCAACTTTTGTGTTAGGATCTTTGCTACGCATTGCGCTAAGCAAAGCTACTCCCATAAAATATTGGTCCCAACTGATTGCTTTTTCCATTATATCACTCCTTTATCGTATTTAACGCTTCTTTAAAATAAGAAGGCAATGGGGCACAAAATGTCATTTTTTCCTTTGTTTTTGGATGAATAAATGTTAATTGATAAGCATGTAATAATTGTTTTGAATGGTAATGAATTTGATTGTTTTCACCATATAAGGGATCATTAATAATAGGATGATGAATAAAATTCATGTGAACACGAATTTGATGAGTTCTTCCTGTTTTTAAAATACATTTTACCAGTGTAAAATGAGCAAATTGTTGAATAACTTCAAATTCGGTGATTGCCAATTTTCCATTTTCTTTGACAACGGCATTTTTTAAACGATTGGTCTTGTCTCTGCCAATTAAGGTCTTAATAATCCCTTTTTTTGTCTCTAAAACCCCTTTTACTAAACAAATGTATTCTCGATACATCGTGTGATCTTTTAATTGATTGGCTAAAAACTGATGCGCAGCATCATTTTTTGCAACCACTAATAATCCACTGGTATCTTTATCTAAACGATGAACAATTCCTGGACGATAAACACCATTAATTGTCGATAAATCTTTTAAATGATAAAGTAAGGCATTGACAAGCGTGTGATTGGGATGTCCAGCGCTAGGGTGAACCACCATATCGACATCTTTATTGATAATCGCAAGGTCTTCATCTTCATAAATAATTTGAATTGGAATATTTTCAGCAGCGATATGACTCTCTTCACTTTTTTTAAAATAAATGACGATTTCGTCATGAAGACACACTTTATAAGCTCTTTTTTCTACTTTTTGATTGACAAAAACATATTCTTCTTCGATTAGATTTTGTAATAAACTTCGCGAACAGTGAGGAAAATGAAGAGCTAAAAATTTATCTAAACGAAGAGAGACGTTTTCTTCTTTAACCAAAATTACATCATATTCTAAATCATGATAATCTATCATTGTCTTCACCAGTCGTTGAAATTTCTTGATTTTTCTTTTCTTCCGTTTTGATTTTCTTTTTAGAATCAGGAACGAAAAAAGAATAAATAATTAAGGCTATACAAGATAATGTCACACAAATATCTGCAAAATTAAAGGTTGGAAATTCGTTTCCAAAAATATAAAAGCATAAAAAGTCTGTTACTTTTTGAGCAAATAAACGGTCAATTAAATTGCCAAAGGCACCAGCAAATAAAACTAATAAAATAGTCACTAATATCCAATCTTTAGGTTGATGCTTGATTAAATAATACTCTATTACAACACAGGCAACAATGCTAAAAATGGTAAGAAGCCAAGTCTGATCTTCAAAAATAGAGGCCGCTGCTCCAGTATTATAAATCAATTTGATATAAAAGAAATTTTTAATAACAGGATAATACTCACCCACTTCAAAATAAGTGCGAAAGATTAATTTGGTGATTTGGTCAATTAAAATTAAAACAATTGCCAATACTTGAAATTTAAAAAAGATCGTATATAATTTTTGTTTCATGATTTATTCACCCTTTAAAACATGATAACAACGTTCACATAATTGTCCTTCTTGAATTTCATTTTCACTAACTTTGTTCCAACAACGTTGACATTTTATTCCATGATATGCTTTGACTTGTACATATAAATGATTATAACGAACACAATCTTTTGTCGTGTTTGCAACGACAACTTTAGAAACAATTAAAATTTGTTGCCAAGTTTTTGCATCAAAAGATTGTAAAAATGCACTCATATCTGGATCATCACTTGCAAGAGTCACCATTGCATCTAAAGAAGAGCCAATTTCTTTACTACTTCTTTTTTCTTCTAAAGCCTTTAAAACATCATTTCGGATTTGACAAAGTTGTTCATATTCATTTAAATATTTTGAAACATCAATTTGTTTTAAAAGTGGCATTTTTTCATATTTTTCTAGATGAACTGAATCTAATTTTTTACCGACAAAATGGTCATAAATTTCTTCTGCTGTATGAGGAATAATTGGTGCTAATAATTTAACTAAGGCATCAACAATGACGTAAATGACTGTTTGTACTTGTCGTCTGCGAAGACCATCTTTTTTATCACAATATAAGATATCTTTTGCCATATCCAAATAAAATCCACTTAAATGAATTGTCAAAAAGTTAATGATAGAAGTTAAAACGACATTGAATTGATATTGACGATAAGCTTCCATACATTGGTCCATACATTTAGAAAGCAAGGCAAGCATACATTGGTCTAAAAATGTAAAAGTTGTCGCTTGATGTTTGTCAAATTGAAAGTCAGATAAATTGCCAAGCATAAACTTAAATTTATTTCGAATGTTTTTATACATCTCTGCTGCTTGTTGAACGATATTTTCACTAATCCGAATATCTTCTTGATAATTTGAACTAGCTACCCATAGACGTACAATATCTGCTCCATATTTTTGAAATAATGTGTTTGGATCTAAAATATTTTTTAAAGATTTAGACATTTTTCTGCCTTCACCATCTAAAATAAATCCATGAGAAACGACATTTTTATACGGAGCGTGTCCATTGATAATGGTTCCAATAATCAAAGAAGAATTAAACCAGCCACGATATTGATCAAATCCTTCAAAATACAAATCAGCAGGATAAGTTTGGTATGCTTTTTCAAATACAGCTAAGCTACTTGAACCACTATCAAACCAAACATCCATGATATCTGTTTCTTTAATGAATTCATCATTTGGTGATAATGGATTATGATAATTTTCTGGCAATAATTCTTTTGCAGATAATTCTTGCCAAACATTGGGGCCTTTTTCATAAAATAATTGAATGATATGATCAAAGACTTCTTTTTCTAAAATTGGAGAATGGTCTTCATTATAAATTACAGGAATAGGAACTCCCCAATTTCGTTGACGAGAAATACACCAATCCATGCGATCTTTTATCATATTGTGCATTCTTAATTCTCCCCAAGAAGGATACCATTTTACTTGTTTAATTTCATTTAGTAAAACTTCACGCACTTTATCAATTGAAGCAAACCATTGTGGGGTTGCACGATAAATTAAAGGCTTTTTTGTTCGCCAATCGTGAGGATAACTATGAATAAATTGACTTACTTTTAATAATGCATGGTGTTGTTTTAATTTTTCTAATACAATTTCATTGCCATCTTCGTAGAAATGATGTGCCAAATCAGGACCAACATCATCAGTATAGTATCCTTTTTCATCAACAGGACAATAAGGTGGCAAATGATATAAAGTTCCTACAACAAAGTCATCGTTTCCATGACCTGGTGCAGTATGAACACATCCTGTTCCACTTTCTTCTGTGACGTGATCTCCTAAAATGATTGGAGAAAGACGGTCATAGAAAGGATGTTTAGTCGTAATTCCTTCTAATTCTGACCCTTTAAATTCTTTTAAAAGTTGTACATCTTCAAATTCTAACTCTTTAATTAATCCTTCCATTAAATGTTTAGAAACTACAAATTTTCCTTTATTGGTTTGATAAAGTCCATAAATTAATTTAGGATTTAAACAAATTGCTAAATTTGAAGGAATGGTCCATGGTGTAGTGGTCCAAATAATAAATGCTGTTTGTGAATCTAAAAGATTTTTTCCATCGACGACAGCAAAAGAAACATAAATGCTATAAGATTGAACATCATAGTATTCAATTTCAGCTTCTGCTAAAGCCGTTTGGCTAGAAGGAGACCAATAAACGGTTTTTAATCCTTTATAAATGTAACCATCTAGTGCCATTTTAGCAAAAACTTCAATTTGTTTTGCAACAAAATCTTTGTCTTTGGTTAAATAAGGATGATCTAAATCTCCAAGAACACCTAATCGACGAATTTGTTCTTTTTGAATTGAAACTTGTTTGTCAGCAAATTGTGAACATTCTTCACAAAATTCAGCAACGCTTAAATTTTTTACACTTAATCCTTTTTTTTGTAAAGCGACTTCAATAGGCATACCATGTGTATCCCATCCATGAATCAATGGGGCATAATATCCATCCATCGATTTAAACCGAACGACGATATCCTTTAAAGTTTTATTTAAAGCGTGTCCTACATGCATATTTCCATTGGCATAAGGAGGACCATCATGTAAATAAAAAGCCTTTTGAGGATCGTTAGAGTCTAAAATTGCTTGATTTAAATTCATTTGTTTCCATCTTTGTTGGAAAAGAGGTTCTTTATTTGGTAAATTCCCTCTCATTTCAAAATCCGTTTTAGGTAAGTTTAAAGTATCTTTATAATCCATGTTTTCACCTCTTTAATATATAAAAAGCGCCCTTATTTCTAAGGACGCTTGGCGCGCGGTACCACCTTAGTTCATACAAAAAAATGTATGCCCTCATTTCATCCATAACGAAGATGAATCGTCTCTCTTACTTTTTTCAGATTGCCACTACAAAGGGATAAATGTGTCTCTTATTTGCTGTTTTTCACCACTACAACAGTTCTCTATAAAATAAAAATAGGCACATTGTTGTCTTTATCATTGTGTTTAGTTCATTTTAACACAAATATTTTATATTGTAAATATAAAAACTTTTGTCACTTATTGGTGGTGAGGCGAAAATAAATAAACGCGTTTTTCTATTTTTTTTACTTCTCCATTTAAAGCAAAGCAAACGCCATTTAAAAAATCACAAATTCTGCGTGCTTCATTTTTTTCAATTTCTAGTAAAGAAACGATAATGGTTTGTTGATTTAATAATTCATTGGCTAATTCTTCTACTTCTGAAAAAGCAAGAGGTTTATAAATTTTTGGATTAGCTCTGTTTTTTGAAACAGCAGTTTCTTCTATTGCCTTTTTTACTTCGACTTGAGGTTGTTGAATTAAAGTTGCAGATGAATTTTTAATTGGGGTATTTTGGTCTTTTTCTTGAATTGTAGTCGTTTCAAAGACACTATTTTCTTTTGTCGGAAATAAAAAGTTTCTCAATTTTCCCATTTATATCACCATCTGTATTATATCAAAATTGTAAAAAAATAAAAACTACTCATTTTTGAATCTTTACAAAAATCGCATCAATTCCAATTAAAACAATGTTATTCCATGATAATTCAATGAGGGTGGTGGTCACAATTTTGTTTTTAAAAAATAAAGTGGGTGTTTTGGTTGGAGTGATTAAAATAGTTAGAATTTTTCCATTTTGTAAATCTAAATTTAAATCTAAAACATATCCTATTTTTTCTCCCGTTTGTATATCATAAACGGATTTATTTTTTAATTCTGAAAATTCCAATTTCAATCACCCATATTAAAATATGTTAAAATCGCTTTTTTAGTTCTTGGATTGCACTTTTTTCTAAGCGAGAAACTTGGGCTTGAGAAATGGATAATTCATTTGCGATTTCAAATTGGGTTAATCCATCATAATATCGTTTTTGAATGATTTGTTTTTGTAAATGTGATAATTGCTGAATCCCTTCTTTTAAGGTAGTATAATTGGCAATTTTATCGCTATAATTGACATCATCACTTAATTGATCAAGAATTGAAATTGATTCCCCATTTTCAGAATAAATGGGATCAAAAATGGATACAACTGTATTAATGGAATTCATCGCTTCAAAAATATCTTTTTCATCAATTTGAAGCATAGTTGATAATTGTTCAATGGTAGGTTCTTTACTATACATCGCTAAATAAGCTTCTTTACATTTTAAAACTTTATAGGCAATATCTTTGATTTGGCGTGAAATTTTTAATGGTGTACTATCTCTTAAATATCTTTTAATTTCACCAAGAATCATCGGAATGGCATAAGTAGAAAAACTGACATTCATTTCTAAATTAAAATTATCAATTGCTTTAATTAAACCAATACAGCCGATTTGAAAAACGTCATTAATATCAATTCTTGAAGGAATATTGCATTTTTTTAAGACACTTAAGACTAATTTTAAATTTCCAATAACTAATTGATCTTTTGCTTGTTGGTTGCCATTTTTATATTCAAGTAAATACTTCTTACAATTTTTTTTGCTTAAAACAGGAATTTTTGCCGTATCTAATCCTGTTATGGTTACTTTTTGCTGCATAAAAAAAACCTCCTAATATTAGAAGGTTTTGCCATTTTTTTAGGGTTTATGCAATTTACCAAAAGTATCCAATTTATGATTTTGTCACTTTACTTTTTAATTTTTTGATAATTCTTTTTTCTAATCGAGAAATATAAGATTGGGAAATATCGAGTAATTCTGCCACTTCTTTTTGTGTCATTTCAATTCCATTATCTAATCCATAACGTAATTTTATAATTTCTTTTTCCCTTTCTTTTAAGCCTTCAATTGCTGCATACATTGTTTTTTTCTTTTCGTTATCTTCAATATTGCCAATAAAACTATCATCGTTATTGGATAAAATATCGGATAGAAGTAATTCATTGCCATCATAATCAATATTTAAAGGTTCATCTAATGACACTTCTAATCGTTGCTTACTTTTTTTTCTTAAATGCATTAATATCTCATTTTCAATACATCGACTAGCATAAGTAGCTAATTTAAAATTTTTATCAGCCTTAAAAGTAGAGATGGCTTTAATCAGTCCCATACAGCCAATGCTGATTAAATCTTCTAAATTTGTAGTGTTGACTTCATATCGTTTGGCAACATAAACGACTAATCGTAAATTATGTTCAATCAGTTTGTTTCTAGCTTCAATACTTCCAGCATGATAAGCGACAAATAATTCTGCTTCTTCTTCTTTTGTTAAAGGGGGTGGTAAAGTATCACTCCCATTAATATAATAGACAAACTCATCGATTTCATCATGAAAAAATACACGTTTTAAAAAAACAATTAATTTTTTTAGCATAGCTTTTCTCCTTTTGTCAGCAAATGAACGTTTAAAAGACAATTACAATGGTTTTTTAATTCTAATGTAGATAGATAAATGACATAGCATTCTATTTTCTTTTTTTGAAAAAAAAGAATTCCTTGATAACCCCATAGTTTTTTTTGCCCTTGAATTCCTTGAATAGTAATTTTTTCTTTTTGTTTGCTTTCAGGTAAAGAAAAATTGACAAATAAAACCGGTTTTTCTAAATGTAGTGCACTATTTCCTGTGTCTAAAAATCCTTTGATTTTAAAAGTGGTTTCTTCATTAAGAATTAATTTAGCATGATAAATAAAACGTTGTTGTTTTAATTTTAATATACCCTTTTTTTCAATTAAAAGGACGATACAAGTTAAAAGAGGTAAAACAAATACAAATAAGGTTGTAATGGGTTGGTTAATGTATAGAATTCCTTCATATATAAATGATCCACCTACTAGAAGTAAAAAGCCAACATTTAAATAATAAAAAATATGAATCCATATCTCTGTTTTAATCCATTTTCTTTTGATAAAAAAAAGAATAAAAAATCGAATAAAACTATAAAAAAGATAAAAAAAAGGAATGTAATAGAGATTGATCATAAAGGCAATTAAACTACCAAAAAAGCTATGACTTTTGTAACTATAAGAGTGTTTTGCTGCTTCATTTAAAATCATGGCATAAACCATTGAAATTAAAAACATGACTACATGAACAATTAAGGATAAGTCAATGTAAGCTTTCACTTCTATCACCAAAGTAATTATAAAAAACAAGAATTAAAAAAAATGTCAAATCAAAGGAAAGAAAAAATTTTTTATAAAAATTTTTGAAAATAAAAATAGCCTTGTTTCAAGGCTATTAAATGTTTAAAAAAATGAAGGTTTTAAAGTATTACTTGGCGTCTCTTCTTGATTTTTATCTTCATCTGCTGGAGTTGGTTTGCGATCAAAAGAAATATCAAAAGATTTAATTTCTTGACTAGCTACATTTTCATCAAAATCGGTCGCAATGACAGTTACTTGCAATTCATCTTCTAAATTTTCATTGATAGAAGCTCCAAAAATAATATTGATGTCATTTCCAGCGGCATTTTGAATGTGATTCACTGCATCAGTAAAATCATAAAGGGTTGAATTTTTACCACCTGTAATCGCAATAATCGCACTTCTAGCACCTGTAATTGAATTTTCAAGTAGTGGAGAAGAAATGGCTTTTGCAGCTGCTTCTTGGGCTCGATTAGGTCCATTTCCTACACCAAAGCCTATCATCGCTGCACCCTTATTTAAAAGCAAGGTTTTAACATCAGCAAAGTCCAAATTGATTAATGCAGGCATTGCAATCAAATCTGTAATGGCTTGGACAGAACGTTTTAAGACATTATCTGCTTCTTGAAAGGATTGTCGCAAAGGCAAATTACCAATTAATTGTAAAATGCGATCATTTGAAATCGTAATTAATGTATCCACATATTTTTTTAATTCTTCAATGCCAGATAATGCATTGCTCATTCGTACTTTTCCTTCAAAAGTAAAAGGTCGAGTTACAATACCAATCACTAAAGCCCCACATTCTTTGGCAATGCGCGCGACAACAGGTGCCGCACCTGTTCCTGTGCCTCCACCCATCCCAGCCGCAATAAAGACCATATCGGTGTCTTTAACTATTTCTTTGATTTCTTCTTCGCTTTCTAATGCAGCTTGAAGTCCAATTGCTGGGTTTGCTCCAGCGCCTAGACCTTTTGTTGTGGTTTTTCCTAAAACAATTCGGTTTTCTGCTTTTGAACAATTCAATACTTGTGCATCTGTATTGAGAACATAAAATTCACAACCGATGACATTATCACTGACCATGCAGTTTACAGCATTATTTCCAGCGCCACCAACGCCAATGATTTTGATTTTTGCAACACTTTCATACGTTTGAAATTGATCCATATTTATTCCTCCTCATCAAAAATATCGACAAACTTTTTAGATGTAGATTGAGAATGAGTAGCATACTCTTGTGTTTGATTCATAAAATTAGGTTTTTGATTGTCATCCTCGTCTCGATTTAAAATATAATCTTTATTTAAACTAATAAAACGAATGATAGCACCATAACAGGGTAAAAATTCATTGCTATTGATGCCTAATACATTCAAATAAACTCCTTTGGTATAGAGTTTGTTAATTTGATTAAAATAAGAGACAAAATGGCGATAATTTAGCCATTTCCCAGAAATTTTTATTTCAAATGAAGTTGAAAATTCTTGACTATATTGTTGAATTTTATTTTGGATAGAAAAACTGATTTTTTGCAATTCATTTTGAATACATTGACTAACCGCTTCTTCACTAATTCCTTTTTGAGCATCTAATATAGTAGAAGTAGCTTGGTTGATATCCGTTATAAAATAAGAATCAAGCAAAGTTAAAGCCTCTTTTGCATCAACTTGAAAGGTTTGTTGCAAAACTTGTAATAAATTTTTTTCTCCAAAATCTAGACGATCTGTTTTTAATAATTGTTGTTTATCAAAATAAGCAAAAGTTATTGCGTCATAATCATAATGGAGGAGTAAAATGGGTTCATCAGTATGATTTTTCATTAAACTAAAGCAACAAAAAGGTAAAAGATAAGCATCTAATAAATCAATATGTAAAGTCTCAATCACTTTTAAAAGTGGGGTGATTAAAGAAGTGGGTAAAGAATGAATATAAGAAGTTAATTGCAATGTATTAGATTGTAGATTTAAAGGAATCGTATATAATGTTTTTCCACTGTCTAAAACATATTTAATGGGACATTCATCCACTGCTGTTTCTCCTTCTGCCAATTGTACATTGCGACAATCCAATCGAATTTTTTGAATTTCATTCATGCCGATTAAATGCATTGGTGTTTGAATAGCCATATTGGCACCTGCCATATGCACTTTATGATCAATAGCGGGAAAAATTAAAATTAATTCATCTACTTTAATTTTAAATTTTTTTTCAACTTCTGAAAACAATTCCAAAAGACAAGAGACCAATTCATCTGTATTTGTAATCGTTCCGTTTTGGTATCCTTTGGTTTCAATACTATGGTAGGCGACAACGTAAACATTTCCTTTATTAAATTCAGCAACTAATAACTTTGTAAAATGTGTGCCAATTTCTAATGAAGCATAAGAATTTAATTTCATCATTGTCCCTCCTTTTTCTTTTCTTTTAAAGTATAGCATGTTTTCAAGAATCAATAAAGAAAAAAAGAACCAAAAGGTTCTTTAAATGATTTCTAGTTCTAATTCTAAATGAATATGATATTTTTTATACACTTCTTCTTGCACATATCGAATTAAATTTAAAACATCTTTTTCGGTTGCGTTTCCAAGATTTTCAATAAAATTAGCATGTTTTAAAGAAATCATAGCCTCATTGACTCGTTTTCCTTTTAATTGACAATCTTCAATTAATTGATATGCTTTTAAATTAGTTGGATTTTTAAAGATACTGCCAGCATTTTTTTTGTTAGCAGGTTGGGCACTTGTGCGATATTTTAGCCAATAAGTGAGTTCTTCTTTTTTTTCTGAAATATCAATTTTATTCAGTTGTAATAAAGCGCCAATGATGACCCATTTTTTCTTTTTTTGAAATATACTATTGCGATATTCAAATTGACATTCCTCTCGACTTAAAGTTTTAAATTGGCCAAAGGAATCGATGATATCGACTTTTAAAATAAAATCACTGATATTTTTTTGATGCGATCCCGCATTTTTATATATTGCTCCTCCTAAAGTGGCAGGAATCCCAATTAAAGGTTCCATTCCTCCTAATTCAAATTGTTGTGCATAAAAAATAATTTGAGCTAAAGTTGCTCCCGCTTTTGCATACACACTACGACCATCATATGTTATTTCAGCAAACTGTTCTTTTAATAAAATGACTACTTTTTTTACATAATGATCGGCAAAAAGTATTTTTGAACCATTTCCAATGATGACATAAGGAATTTCATATTCTAAAGCGGTTAATATGACTTTTTTAAGGGCATAAACCGATTTTGGAATAATTAAAGTTTCGATTAAATAGTTGATTTTAAACGAATTGGCCTCTTTAAAAAAATAATCTTTGTAAATTAATACATTTTTTTCTTGTTTTAACTTTTTTAAAAATTCATATTTATTCGCCATTTTCTTGACCTTCTATGATAGATAACATTTTTTTACAAGGATTGCTGATTTGCAATTCTTTTAAATGTTTTTTCATTCGATAAATTTCATATTGACTATATATAATTTTATAGACATATTCTTTTAATTTTGCCGTTGTCAATTTTTTTTCTTCTAATAATAAGGCAGCATTTTTTTGACTCAAAAAAAGAGCGTTTTTATATTGGTGATTATTAGCAACGTAAGGACTTGGAATTAAAATTGCGGGTTTAGCAGCGGCAATGATTTCACTTAATGTTGTTGCTCCCGCACGAGAAATGATTAAGTCACTAGAAGCAATTAAATCACGTAATGGTTCATAATAGTCAAATATTTTAATATTTTTATCTTCTTGAATTGCGGATGAGTGATTGTTTTTTCCCAAAATCACAATAAAATTAAATTGTTTTTCTTGATTGATAAACTCCGTTACTTTATCTAAAACACTAGAAGATCCTAAACTGCCACAAACAATAAGGATGGTGGGTTGTTTAAAAGTAAACAAAGAAACTTTTTGGCAAATAAAGTTTTCTACCACTGGATTTCCTGTATAAATATATTTTTTATTTTCTTTGATGGGAAAAGATAAAAGTACCTTTTTTGCAAAAAATAAACTGAGTTTATTGGCTTTCCCAAAAATGACATTTTGTTCACAAAGGTAAACAGGAATTTTTAAACGCAGAGCTACTAAAGTCGCTATAAAACTTGGTTTTCCTCCAAAGGTAACAACACAATCTGGTTTTTTATCTTTCCAATCGTTTTTTAAAAATTGATATTTTTTCCATTCACTCCATTTTGAATTCACTTCAATTCCATCGACTTGTTGTTGCTGATAAATCTTTTTATCAATTTCTTTAAATAAATAAGGAATGCATTGATGATGCATTGAAGTGGCATAATGATAAAAGGCAAGACATGGATAAATATGTCCCCCACTTCCACTGCCAATTAAGATCATTTTCATGTGATTTCCTCCAAAGATGTATTCATAATGAGTCCCATTGAAAACATTAATAAAGTTAAAGAAGATCCGCCATAGGACATAAAAGGAAGGGTGATTCCTGTAACAGGCAATAAACCGACAACGACTCCTAAATTAATAAAAACCTGAACTGCAATTAAAGATGTAAAACCGATTTTTAAAAAACTTGCAAATTCATTGCTAGATTGCATGGCACTTTTAAAACATTGATTTAAAAGATAAATGTATAATAAAATCAATAAAAGACTGCCAATAAAGCCAAATTCTTCAGCATAAATTGCAAAAATAAAGTCTGTTTGTGGTTCGGGAAGATAAAAGAATTTTTGAAAACTGCCATCCACCCCTCTTCCAATTAATCCTCCTGGACTAATTGCATATAAAGATTGAATGATTTGAAAGCCACTGCCTAGAGGATCTTTCCATGGATTAAAAAAGGCTAAAATGCGATCAACACGATACGATGCCGATATAATTAAAAAAGCAAAGGCAAACGTTCCAATTAACCCTATAAAAATATAATTTTTAAAACGAGACTTTGAAACCATGCACATAATGACAACAGCAGCTAACATGACTAAGCCACTTCCAAAATCAGGTTGTAGCATGATTAAAAAAAAGCCAAATATAGCTGGTAATAATAAAGGAATTATGACTTTAATAAATTTATTGGTTTGTAAATAATAATCCGTTAATTTATTAGCCATATATAAAACAATTGCAATTTTAAATAATTCAGAAGGTTGGAATAAAAAATCACCAATGCCAAACCAACTGACCGATCCCCCTCTTTTTACTCCAAGACCAGGAATGAGTAATAACCCTAACAAAATTAAGGAAAAAAGCAAAAGTAATCCTGTATGCTTTTTCACTTTATTTAAATTTAGTTTCATTCCAACAAAAAGCATAATTGTTCCTAAAATAAGAAAAATAAATTGTCTTTTTAAATAGTATGTTCCATCGTTGTAAATATAATTTGCCCATATGTGACTTGAACTATAGACCATATAAATGCCAATCATTAAAATTAAATAAAGTGGAATAAGGATTTTAAAATTGATTTTATTTTTCATTTTGTTGACTCCTATAACGTTTGATGAGTTGTTCAAAATGTTCCCCACGTTTTTTATAGTTTTCATATTGGTCAAAACTACTCGTTGCTGGAGAAAACAAAATCACTTTTTTATCAATTTTTAATGATGTTGCATATTTAAAAGATTGTTCTAAATCATCAAATAAAATGACATTTTTTATTTTTTTAGAAACTTTATCTTTGATTTGTCCATAAACTACTAAGCGATAATAAGGCAAGGTTTTTAAAGACTTATAATTTAATTTTTTATCCTTTCCACCGATAATTAAGATAATGTTATGAGAAGATGGAATATTATTAAAAGCAAAAATGGTAGCAGCAACAGAGGTTGATTTAGAGTCATTGACAAATAAAATATCATCAACCATGGTTTGTTGTTGTCGATATGGCAAAGGTTCAAAATGATTTAAAGTATACAAAAAAGTTTTTAAATCGATATTTAAGATTTGTTTTAATTCATATAAGACAAGAATTTGCGTTTTATAATTTTTAATTTTATCAGAAATATCCATTTTATAAAACAAAGTAGAATCAAAGCAACGAACATTTGCCTTTATTTTATGAATAGGGATTTCTTTAATAGAAGGATTATAAATAAAATAGTCGTTAAAATCACTATATTTAAAGATATTCATTTTCGATTGATAATATTTTTTTAAGGACTTGACACTATCTAAATGATTTTGTGAAAGATTTAAAATGGTACTAATATGAGGATGATAAAAATGTAAATCTTCTAATTGAAAACTAGATAACTCAATAATTAAATAATCTAGTTTGTGAAACTCGTTAGCATAAGCAAAAATGGGCAAATGAGAATTTCCACAAACTTGAACTTTAAAATGTGCATTAGTTAACAATTGTTCAATTAAATGGACACAGGTAGTTTTTCCATTTGTACCAGTTACGGCAATCACTTTTGTTTCAATTTGAAAAAGATAAAATAAGTCTAGTTCTGAAATCACTTTAAACTTTCTTTTTATTTTACAAAATAGTGGATGCAGTTGACTAATTCCAGGACTTTTGATGACATAGTCAATCTCTTTTAATTGAAGTAGTTTCTCATCAAATAATAAATCTTGCTTTTCTTGTTCTTTTTTGTTACAAGCGATATCTACTTGTTGATGTATACTTTTTAAAAACTCGGCAATTGCTATCGTCGTTTTTCCTTTGCCTAATAATAAAAATCTCATCCCATCACTCCTATCATCGTGGCAATCATTGCCAAAATAAATCCTATCATCCAAAAACTCATGACTACTTTCCATTCAGGCACTCCTTTTTTTTCAAAATGATGATGAATGGGTGCCATTTTAAAAATTCTTTTTCCATGTGAAAGTTTAAAAAATCCAACTTGTAGTATCACTGAAATAATTTCTAATAAGAATAAAAATCCACTGACTAAAATGAGTAATTCACTTTTTAAAACAATTGCAATCATGGCATAAACTGCACCAATCGATAAAGAACCCACATCTCCCATAAAAAGACGTGCTGGGTTAAAGTTATATCGTAAAAATCCTGCTAAACTTCCTAAAAATGCCATGATAAAATAGGAAATTTCATATTGCTTTTCTTTTAAAGCAATAATTAAAAAAGGTAAAATAGCACTAATCATCAAACCAGATGCTAAACCATCTAATCCATCGGTAAAATTGACCGCATTTGCTGTTCCAATGATTACAAAAAGGTAATAGATAATAAGAATGGAACCAATGGGAATGCTAAGATGCAAAAGAGGAAGTGTTAAAATTTCAAGTTGTTCCCTTTGCAATAAATATAAAGCTACTAAACTTCCGATTAATTCTAAAAGTAATCTTAATTTTGCACTCAATCCATTAGAATTTTTATAAATAATTTTAAATAGGTCATCCATCATGCCAATGATTCCAAAAAAGATAAAGACAAAAAAGATGACAAGCATTTGATTGTTAGTATAAAATCGAGGAACAAAAAGAAAAAAAGAAAGTAAGGTAGATAAAATAAAGACACATCCACCCATCGTAGGAGTTCCTTGCTTTTTTTGATGAGTAGAAACGATATCTTTGCGAACATATTGTTGCACTTCTCGTTTTTTAGAATAATGGATATATGTTTTTGAAAAAAGAGTACAGCTTAGAAAGGATAGAATAAAACATAGTAATAATTTGATAAAATCATTCATGTAAATTCAACCTTTCTTGAACACATTGTTTGTCGTTATGAGGTATTCTTTTTTCTTTTATCCATTGAGTCGTTTCATTTCCTTTTCCAACAATGGCGATAATTTCTTGTTCTTTAGCGTGATCAATACTATACAAAATTGCTTCTTTTCTTGATAAAATCACCTTTGCTTTCACACTACTTTTTAAAATATCATTAATGATATTTTGTGGATTTTCATTTCTTGGATTGTCATTGGTCAAAATGACATTGTCGGCATATTGTTTGGCAATCAGTCCCATCTTTTTTCTTTTTGACTGATCCCTATCTCCACCACAACCAAATACTAATGTGATTTTTCTTTGATATTGTTTTTTTAAAGAAAGAAGCAAATTTTTTAAAGCAATTGGTGTATGTGCATAATCAATTAATACTAAAAATTCTTGATCATAAATGATTTGACTTCTTCCTATTTCAAAAAGATATTCATCTAAACTTTTCTTCATTTTTTCTTCATTCAATCGAAGATATTTTCCTAAAGCATAAACAGCAAGAAAATTATATTGATTGTAATTTAAAACACCTTTTCTTTGATAATCCTTTAAAGTGTATTTTCCATTAAATAAACCATAAGTATAAATTGAACTAGAAATACAAGACATTAATTCTTTGGCTTTTTTATCTTCTGCATTAATGATTGCGATATCTTTTGAAGTTAAAGATTTAAAAAGTGATTTTTTTACTTCAAAATAGTTAGTCATATTGAGGTGAAAATCTAAATGATCTTGGCTGAAATTCGTAAAAATTAGGGCATTAAAATGCATAAAATTAATCCGATTTTCTAAAATTGCATGGCTAGACACTTCTAAAATAAGATAATCTGGTTTTTTTAAAAATTGAAGATATTGATGAACAAATTCAATGGGGTCTAAAGTAGTATTATTGGTCATAATGGTTTGATCTTCATAACGAATCATTCCAGTTCCAATATAAGCAACTTTTTTTTGCTGGTCTTTTAAAGTATGATATAGAATCGTTGCAGTCGTTGTTTTTCCACAAGTTCCACATATGCCAATGACATAAACATTTTTTAATAAATGAGGATACAAGATAGAAACAATTTGTGATAGACGATATTTTAAATTTTGAATATAAACAATTTTAGGATGATTGATGGGTCGATAAGAAAGAACCACGCCAACTTGATTTAAATTAGTATCGTTTAGATACGTTAAAGCATCATGATATTTTCCTTTTAAAGCAATGAAAGCCGTTTTTTTATTTAAATGGTCGCTACTCAAGGATAAATGGGTAATTTTTCCCTTCATTGCATAGTTTATTCCTAATTTTTTTAATAATCTTTTTGTTTTCATTTGTCTATCCCATAAAAACAACGATTGTTTTTCCTTCCTCTAATTTTGTTCCCACTTTTGGTAATTGATCTAAAACTTGATCCCCTTCACCAATAATTTCAAATTTAAAATATTTTGATTTTAATGCACTTCTATCTTTGCCAATGTAATTTTCAACTTCATAAGTTTTTGTATCCATCCAGGTATATTCAAATTCAATTCCATCGTAATTTTTTTCAACATTTAAGGCCATTAAAGCATCTTCTAAAATGTTTTTAATAATTGGTCCAATAATTGTTCCCCCATATTGAATGGTACTTTTAGGATTATCCATTGCAACATAGACTACAATTTGGGGATTATCCATTGGTGCTCCTGCTAAAAAGGATAAAATATATTCATTTTCAAGATATGCACCATTAACTGCTTTTTGGGCTGTTCCTGTCTTGCCTCCTACTTTATATCCTTCTATATAAGCTTTTCTTCCACTACCTTTTGAAACAACACTTTCAAGTGCGTATCGCATTAAACCACTTGTTTCTTTACTAATGACATTTTCTTTTTCAATGGCGGTTGGAAAATCAAATAATACTTCTTGAGTACTAGTTAAAACTAAAGATTTAGAAATTTTTGGAACGTAAAGTGTTCCACCATTAATTAAAGAACAAAAAGCACGAACAAGTTGAATTGCAGTAGTAGAAATTCCTTGTCCAAAAGCAGTGGTAGCATTTTCTAATTCGCCATAATCATCATAGTTAAAAAAAATCCCACTTGATTCACCAACTAAATCTACACCTGTTTTTTTAGAAAAGCCAAAATCTTTTACATATTGATACAATGTTTCTGTACCTAATCTTCTGGAAATTTCTACAAATCCTGGGTTTGATGAATTTTCTAATACTTCTAAAAAAGTTTGTAAGCCATGCCCTCCTTTTTTCCATGATTTGATGACTCTTCCTTCTACTACAACTGAACCGGTATCATAATAAGTATCTTTAAACATATCAAATTTCTTTTCTTCTAACCCTGCAGCAAAAGAAAAAGATTTAAAAGTGGAACCCGGTTCAAAATTCATCCATATTGGTAAGTTTCGATTATACACTTCTTGTGAAGCTTGTTGATATTCATTTGGATTATAAGTGGGTCGATTGGATATAGCTAAGATGTCTCCATTATTGGGATTCATTGCCAAAGCCATTATGGAATCGGGTTTATATTTAGCATAAGCGTTTGTTAATTCTCGCTCAATAATTTCTTGAATTTGTAAATCGATGGTCAATTGTAAAGATAAACCACTTACAGGACTTTCAATGCGGCTAATAAAGCCATTCATCAATCCGCCTTTTGCATCCATTTTATAATTGAGGGAACCATTTTTTCCTTTTAAATAAGAATCATATTTACTTTCAATTCCAGCAAGACCTTGATTGTCAATACCGACAAAACCTAAACTTGGTGCTAATAGTTCATTAAAGGGATAATAACGTTTTGAATCTTGTACTACATAAACTCCACTCATTTTTAAATCATTAATTTGTTTTGCTTGTTTGTCATCAATTTGTCTTCCTTCTGGTGATAATCTTTCTATAGAAACACTTTTGCTAATTTTTGTTAAAATTGTGTCATAATCTGCATCCAATATAACTGATAATTTTTGAGCACACTCTTCTTTGTTTTTGACTTGAAAAGGAATAACAACCACTGACATTGTCGGTAAATTAGACGCAAGCACTTCCATATTTGCATCATAAATATTTCCTCTAGCAGCTTCTAATGGAAAGCTTCTTTCCCATAGTTCTGTAGCTTTTAAAGATATTTTGTTATACTCAAAAAATTGTGAGTATCCTAATTTTAAAATGACACAGACAATTAACCCAATGGTGATTACACGCAATATATGTATTTTCTTTTTTAAGTTATAAAAGATCATTCTATCCCCACATTTCTATAAATTATATGCAAAATAGATAGAATTTAAAACAAAACAAAAATGCTTCTTTTATAAAATAAAAAAAAGCAATTCTTATCGAATTGCTAAAAAAGAAAGAAGAAA